>Ga0116154_10000028_pt1 | contig 284851 bp, 203 predicted proteins | sample AD_UKC030_MetaG_FD_89898 | JGI IMG/M metagenome (GOLD analysis project Ga0116154, IMG submission 89898) | Active sludge microbial communities of municipal wastewater-treating anaerobic digesters from USA - AD_UKC030_MetaG | ecosystem: Engineered > Bioreactor > Anaerobic > Digestate | place... | reverse complement strand
GCGCAACGCCTGTTTGGTGGCCATCTGCTTCAGGCCGCCGATCACATATCCCACCTCGCCACGTAGCAGCCGGAAGAGCCGATCGGTCACGAACTCCTTGGCTTGGGCGCTGCCCTCCGGGTGCCCGAGGCCGAGCGACAGGCGATGGTACTCCTCAAGAGCTCCTTCCTCGCTCGCCCCGAGGCAAATGCGTCTGCCGCCCCTGGTCACGTAGTACTGGCCGGTCGGCTTGTGGAACGACAGGGGATTTGAAGCGGGTCGGCTTCGGGGCATGACACTACCTCCAGAAGTGTAGTGCCACGGTCGGTAGAGCTGATGACAGGATGCTGACGGATCCTAAGTGCTTTTCCGTCAGATACTTGGGTAATGGAGCCGATGAGATTCGAACTCACGACCTCTTGCATGCCATGCAAGCGCTCTCCCAACTGAGCTACGGCCCCAGCTGAGCGACCACATCCGCCTTGTGGCTCAACCATCGGACAGCTGCCGAAGGCGGGTGCGGCCACCCGCGGCAAGATCGGTTATTAAACCCACCATCTGCACATGCGTCAAGGGAGCAGCCACGATTATTCCTCGATTCCGGAATTTTCAGCTTGACAAGTCATGAGGTCATGACATATAACTATTTTGCCATGCTTGACGCGACCCCCACGCTCGTTCCTCTGGCCCGATTGGAGCAGGCGGCATCCGTGCTCCGAGTGCTGGCCCATCCGCACCGACTCCGAATCTGCGACCTCCTTCTTAACGGACGGCTATCGGTGAAGCAGATCGCCGACCATCTGCGTATTCCCGGCAACGCCGCGAGCCAGCACCTCAACATGATGAAGGCCCATGGAATTCTGGGATGTGAGCGAATGGGAAAGACAGTTTACTATCGGGTGATTGACCCGCGGCCCGGCTGGCTGCTGGCTTGCATGAAGGAGCATGAGGGCCCACCCTTGCCCTCGGTAACTCCGGGAATGGAGCAATGAGAGGGGATAAGTCAGGCAGGAGTCGCGTTGTCGCGGGGTGGAAAACGCGGGGGAGGCTTGTGGTACGGTTGTGAACAAGAGTATCTGTTGGGAGTATCAGTCATGGAGAAGCTGGCCGCGGTAAACGTGATGAATTGGACAGGTCGGATTATCGATGTCCGCGGGTACGATGAGTTCGCGGCGGAGCGGCTGGCGAAAGCGGAATGCGTTCCCCTGGATCGCATTCTCTCTGCCGCGAGCCAGTGGGATCCAAGCGAACGACTGCTGCTCATGTGCAAGAGCGGCATGCGGTCCGGCAAGGCTGCGGAGCAACTGGCTCAGGTCGGCTTCAAGAACCTACTGACGCTCGAAGGTGGTATCGAGGCCTGCGAGGCGGCCGGCATCGAGATCGTCCGCAGCCGCCAGCCGATTCCGATCTTCAGGCAGGTGATGGTTGCAGCAGGTGCCATTCTGCTGATCGGCTTGGCCCTCGCCCACTTCAGCCCGTGGTTCTTGCTCATCGATGCCTTCGTGGCGGTCGGGCTTGTCGTGGCTGGGCTCACCGGTTTCTGTCCGATGGCCAAGCTGCTTGCGGTGATGCCTTGGAATGCACCGTCCTCTTGTACGTCGAAGTCCTGCTGCTAAGAGCCTGTCCCTTTCGGTGTGGGACCGGCATCTTACCGGTCAGGTGACAGGCTGGAAGCCTGCCCGACACTCCCAAGTGAGATGGGCCCTGAGGAGTCACGAATGCCAGCACCTAGAATCCTGATCGTTGGAGGCGTGGCCGGCGGAGCGAGTGCCGCCACACGGGCTCGCCGGATGAACGAATCGGCCGAGATTGTCATTTTCGAGAAGGGCGAGTTCGTGTCCTTCGCCAACTGCGGCCTGCCGTACCACATCGGCGAGCAGATCCGCGATCGTTCCAAGCTCCTGGTGGCCACCCCCACGCACTTCCTCGAGACCTTCCGAATCGACGTGCGGACGCGCCACGAGGTCACCCACATTGATCGGGCCGGGAAACAGATCGAGGTCCTGGACCATCAGACCGGTGAGCGGTCCCTCGAACGATACGACCGGCTCATTCTCTCCATGGGCGCTTCGCCGATCCGCCCGCAGTGGAACGGCGTCGAATGCTCCAACGTGTTCACCCTCCGCGACATGGCGGATACCGATCGGATCAAGGCCTGCGTGGATAAGCGAAAAGCCAGGCGGGCCGTGGTCGTGGGGGCCGGTTTCATCGGCCTGGAAATGGTCGAGGCCCTGACAAGCCGCGGGCTGGCAGTGAGCCTGGTCGAGCTTCAGCCCCAGCTGTTGCCAAATATGGACGCCGAGATGGCCGCTTGCCTGGAACCTGTACTCCACGATCACAGGGTGGCGATCTACCTCGGCGCCCAGGTCGAGAGCCTCACCGTCGAGGACGGGCAGGCGAAAGGCGTCCGGCTCACGGGCGGCCAGACATTGGCCGCCGACCTGGTCGTGGTTTCCATCGGCGTTCGTCCGAACGCGGAGCTGGCCGCCGCCGCCGGCCTCACCATCGGAGCGAGCGGCGCGATCGCGGTGAACGAGTCCCTGCAGACCAACGATCCCAGCATCTACGCGGCGGGTGACGTCGCGGAGGTCCTCTACCTGCCCACCGCCAAGGCGAGCCGCGTGCCCCTCGCCGGGCCGGCCAACCGGAACGGGCGGCTGGCAGGCCAGCATGCCGCTACCGGTGCCGCACCCGCCGCGACGCCGGTGGCCGGCAGCGCCATCGTGGGCCTGTTCGGCAAGGCCGCGGCCATGACCGGCATGAGCCTCAAGGCGGCTCGCAAGGCCGGCTTCGCCTGCTCGGCAGCCTACGCAATTCGCGGCCATCACGCCGGCTACTACCCCGGCGCCGAGCAGATGATCCTCAAACTCGTGTTCGATACCCGCTCCCGGCGCATCCTCGGCGCTCAGGCAGTCGGCGGTGCGGGCGTCGACAAGCGGATCGACGTCATCGCAACGGCCATGCGCTTCAACGGTACGATCGACGACCTGGCGAGTGTTGATCTGGCCTACGCCCCTCAGTTCGGAGCGGCCAAGGACCCCGTCCACATCGCCGCATTCGTCGCTCAGAACCAGCTGGACGGACATGTGCAGCAGGTCCTGCCAGGCGATCCGATCGAACCCGGGCAACTCGTCGACGTCCGCACTGCGGCCGAGGCGGACGCAGGCACACTGCCCGGCGCGGTCAACATTCCCGTTCAGCAACTTCGCGAGGGCATGTTCCGCTTGGATAAGAATAAGCCGGTGACGGTGTTCTGCCAGGTGGGACAGCGCGGCTATGTGGCTGCCAGAATTCTCATGCAGAGCGGCTTCAAAAACGTACGCAATCTCGCAGGCGGTTACACACTCTTCAGAAACGCCTGGCACAGAGCATAGGACCTGGCCGGCGTCCGTTCGCCGGCGGTCGACGATCGTCAGTCAATCACCGGCCGTCGACGGTCATCCCGAATCAGCCCTCGGGCGCTGCGCCCGTGAGCCCCGGCTGCACACCCTCACCTGCCCCTGCGAAGCCCTCTGCGACTGGGTCGCGACCAACCTGATAAGCGGTTCGTCGCTGCCGCCGGCAATGCCTGTGGACGCTCATGCGAGGCCGCAATCAGGGGGCACGCCTGCGGGCCCGTCGCCGGCTGCGCGCCAGCCCCGGCCTTGTGAAGGCCGTGATCACGGCCAGACCCGCTTTTCAAGCCCGAAGCTGCTGGCATGTGCTGCCGATGCCCTCCAGCCGCGTGCCGCGCCTGGATTGCGGATACACCGGCCCGGTTCAAGCTGACCGGGATCGACCTGCGGATCAGCCGCTCGATATCCCTGAGGTACGCCATCTCCTCGTGGTCACAGAACGACACCGCCAGCCCCGTTGCTCCTGCCCGGCCAGTCCGGCCAATGCGATGCACGTACGTCTCCGGCACGTTGGGCACGTCGTAGTTGATTACGTGCGAGACTTCATCGATGTCCAGGCCTCGAGCCGCAATGTCCGTGGCCACCAGCACCGGCGGCGCCTGTGATTTGAACTGGTTGATCACCCGGGTCCGCGCACCCTGACTCTTGTTGCCGTGGATGGCTTCGGCCCGAATTCCGGCCCGGGCAAGATGCCGGGCCACGCGATCGGCGCCATGCTTGGTCCGAGTGAAAACCAACGCCCGGGTGACCGCGTTGCCGTTGAGATAAGACTCCAGCATCGCCGGCTTGCTCCGCTTGTCCACAAAGTAGACCGCTTGCTCAACTGTCTCGGCGGCCAGTGAAGACACCGCAACCTCCACGTGGATCGGCTGTCGCAGTATGGCGTTCGCCAGCGTGCGAATGTCCTCGGGCATGGTCGCAGAGAATAACAGTGTCTGCCGCCGGACCGGCACCTTCGCCAGGATTCTGCGAATGTCCGGGATGAAACCCATGTCCAGCATGTGATCCGCTTCGTCGAGAACCAGTACCTCAACGTGCCTCAGGTCAACAAGACCTTGCTGCATCAGGTCGAGCAGCCGGCCGGGAGTGCCGACCAGAATGTCGATACCGTCCCTCAAGGCGCGGGCCTGCGGGTTCTGATTCACTCCGCCGAAGATGACGGTCGAGCGAACCGCCATGTGCCGACCATAGCTGCGGAGACTGTCGCCAATCTGGGCGGCCAGCTCCCGCGTCGGGGCGACAACCAACGCCCGGATCACGCGCCCGTGACGGCCGTCCCGGGGGCCCGGGCCGCCCAGGCGGTGAAGGATCGGCAGGGCAAAGGCCGCGGTCTTGCCGGTGCCCGTCTGGGCGCAACCGAGAACGTCGCGACCTTCGATGGCCGGAGGAATGGCTTTGACCTGGATCGGTGTGGGGGTGGTGTATCCCTCGGCGCGGACCGCACGAAGGATGGGCTCTGCGAGCCCAAACTGCTCAAATGTCATGAATACTCTTCTTCCAAAAACGAGGCGAAAGTGGATGGTGCCGGGGAGTGTGGCGGCCGCATGCTGCGTCCTGTCAAGCCATCGAAACCTGGCCCTGATCCAATGGCTTTATCGCCCACTGAATAGCAGAAGTGTAGCAGGTTCTCCAGAAGATGTCCAGCACCCCTCCCGGCGGTACCACAAAAATGGAAACCAGGTAACCGATTGGCCCAGCGGCCCCCAAAAACGAAGACTCGGCACCTGCCCGCTCTTCGGCCCGCTCCGCTCCTTGCCACCCACGGGATTTAGCCGTCCCCAGACGCCATCCTCCCCCTGCATCCACCCGGACCCCGATACCCGGACAAGCCCCGGGCAATGCCGACTCGTCCGAACCGTCGAATGTCCACTGTCCGGCTGTGGGCTTCTGGGGTTGACCTGAATCTTGGTGGATTCGACACTGCCCTCGAGGACGACCAACGAACGCGGTGACTTGACGCCCCAGGTCGCCTCCGCCCAGTTTCGCGCCGCGAGGGAGAAGAGCACGGGGAATCGAGCATCCTGCGCGTGACCGAGGAGGATTCGGCATGGCAGAGCATCCGAGTATTCCCGCTGTCTCCATCTCGCCACCCGGGGGCAGACGCCGGTGGAACGCGACCCTGCTGCTCCTGCTCATCTCCGGCCCGTGGCTCGCGTGGTCCGCCTATCAACGGATCACCCTGCGGCCGACGCCTCGGACCGAGTATTGGCTGGCCCAACTCAAAGCAGTGGAACCGCTCGGCCCGCAAGCGATCTCCTCCGACCAGGCGGGCAGACTCCTCGGGGCATGCCCCCGTGCGATCGTCCCCGCGAGCGGACCAACGCCGGCAGCGGCCATACGCTTCGTCGCCGCCTCCGACCCTTCCGGCCGAATGCTGTCTCCCCAGGGACGATCCGATACTTATTACCTCTACGAGATCCTACGCGGGGACTGGGATGAGTCGCGCCCCGATATCCGATCCGTCGGCCAACTCTTCTCGTCAGCGGAATTCAAGAGAAGTCGGGAAGCGCTGAAGAAGGCCGTCCAGCTCGGTTGGTGGGACGAGACGCCCAATCAGCCGGCCTCGGTCAGATTCGATTCCTACGTCCAATACAAGGAGTGGGCCTACTGTCTCCTCGCCCACTCCCGCTGGGCGCGCGAACACGAGCACGATACTGAAACCATGGTCGAGGATTGGCTGACGGCATTCGGTCTGGCCCTTCAGGTGCGGCGATCGCACTCTCCTCTGGCTCACCCCATCGCGTCAGAAACCACCCGACAAGTGGCTGTCGAGATCGGCCTGACCGCAGGCGAAAACCCGGGTATTGTGGCTAGCGCCGCCCTGACGCGCGACGTTGACGCCATCCTCCTCCCAGCCGCATTGCCCGGCAGAGTCGCGCAGGCAGTGTGGATTCAAGCCCGTGATCGCATCGACCGGTACTTCGTCCGGGAGGGCGGCGATTGGATCGATGTCAGCGAGTTTGCCACCGGACGAGAGACGGAACTCTACGCCTGGAGGGTCAAAGCCCGCGCCGGCCAGCGCCATTCGCGGTGGCTGAACCTGGCCTCTCCGCTGTTCCACGACTACCCCACCGCCTGCCGAAACGCCAATCAGCTTGCAGCCGAACTGGTGTCCTTGGTTGACCTGAGGGCATGTCATACACACGACCTCGCGAGAAACCGCGGGCTGCGAAGTGCCCCGGATGTCCTGGATGGCCAGAGTCGAAACGCTCGGCAGGATGCGGTCTGGACGATGACCATGGCCTACAGCAGCGCAATGGAGGTGGACACGGGGCTGACCATGCTGGCACTGGAACAGTTCAGACTCGCCAAGGGCCGCTATCCCCAGCAACTCGCAGACCTGATACCCCACTACTTGCCTCGCTTGCCCGTCGATTACGCCGATCGGGGTGTGCTGAGGTACCGCTTGAAAGGCGAACACTACACGCTCTATAGCATCGGACCGGATGGAATCGACGACCGCGGGCAAACCAGGGGGCGTCATTCGCGCGACCCTCTGGAAGTGGAGGGAGACCTGGTGCTTGGGACGTATTCCCGTGCCGAGAGGTACTCACAATGGCCCAGGTGAATCCGACCTTGATTCAATGGGTGACGGATCTGGACCACGTGGCCCTGTTCCTGCCTCCGACCGCCCCAAGCCCCGAGCCCGCCCGGCGAATCCCATTCTGGAAAGGGCTGCTCTTCCACTGGCTTGTCCCCGGACGGCTGGGCCCTCATCTCGTCGTGGATACCTGGACGCGAGCCTTCGCAGCCCATACCCTGTCCGTACTGCTTGGATTGAGCGTCGCTTGGCACCTGGGAACTCGCTCATCAGGAGGACTGCTCCGGGACCTCACCTCTGCGCAGGAACTGCGGTTGATCCTTGTCGGCGGACTGCTGGATCTGGTCACCCAGGGGTCTTACCTCAGCCTGAATACCGCCAGGGCTATGATCGCTCTCTTCGTGGTGGTGGTCATCGCAGTGGCGCCCGCCTGCCTGGCCTGCTTGCTCATCCCTTGGTGTGCGGACGGCGACAACGGCAAGTCGGCCGCCAGACGCGGTTTCAAGAGCGCCTACTGGGCGACAACGATCCTCATCCCCGCATCGGCCGTCTATTGGACGGCTTGCGGGCTCATGCCTCCCACCTTGAATCCGCTTGCGCAGGCGTACGGCCAACACCTGCTGAGCCCGCTCCCGGTGGCCCTCATGCTGCTGCTCCTGGGCCTGTTCATCCGAACACTGCTCGTCGGGGGGAGACGGTACGTCGGCCAGCCGACCGGCCCCGGTTTCTCGCCGCGCGAGCCATTGTGCGACCATTGCGGGTATCGAATCACCGGCCTGCCGCTGACCGGTCTATGCCCGGAGTGCGGCACCCCGGTTCGGGACTCGCTGCCGGGGGGGCGCCGTCGTCCGTCGCCTTGCCATCAGCCCGGGTTCACCGCCCGCGGAGTCCTGGAATTGGCCCACATGCAGGGGCGGATCCTCCGTGATCCGGGGTTCTTCAATACCCTGGCCGTCTACCAGGGACAGCGGGCGGCATGGCACTTCTGGTGGGGGACATTTCTGTTGATGACCCTGGTTTCCCTCGCCTCCTCCGCCGTGACCCAGACCCTCGTTTCGCCGCTGATCGAGAGCCGCAGTGATCCCGAAGATGCTTGGAGCAGGGCAATGCTGGTCGTGGGCCTGGCCCTGGGCTTGCCATGGCTCCTCCATCTGTCTCTCGTGGTGGTGGCATGCCAATACGCCGAATGCTGGCTGAAGATGACCGACTATCGAGTCGTGGTAACCGTCTGTTACTACGCTTCACCCTTGCTGTGGCCCCTCCTGTTCGTCGGAATCGCGGCCCTGTCCGCGTCCTCCGCCCGACTCGCCGAGAGGCTCGCCGAAGCGGCTACCGTGCCGCTGCTGGACCAACTGCTGACGGCCGCCGGCCTGATCGACGCGGTCCTGTGGCTGGCGGCTCTGGGAGCATCGTGCTTCACGCTCGGAAGGCTGCGCCGGGCGCTGCGCGCGGTTCGTTACGCGAATGTGTAAGCTCTGGCTCGCGAAGGGCAATAAGGGGTAGTCGGGCTGCGCGCCGAGGCCGCCCAGGCCATCCCCCGGCAGCGGGGCCCGGGCGGCTCAGAGCCGGTCACCGCCCCGCGAGTAGAGATGCAGGTCCCTGGTTCGGTACAATGCCGGTGACCAGCGGGCAGCAATCCGTTGGTCGGCTGTCGGTGGGAGATGCTCAGCAGCCATGAACCAGCGCCACGATATCCAGAGAGCTTTCCGTCTTTCTCGCGGGAGGCGAAAAGGCTGGCTGGCCCTTCTGGTCGTCATCCTGACCCTCCTTGCCTGGTTCGGACGGTTCGCCTATCTGCGGATCACACTCCGGCCGACGCCCAGGCCGGACTACTGGCAGGCCCAACTGCAGGCATTGGATCCGCCCGGCCCGGGGGCGTTCCCTTGGGCCCAGGCACACAGGATCCTGGCCAACCCCCCGCAATTGGCCTGTCCCCCAGCCAGCCAGCCGTCCGTCGGAGCCGATGCCTCTGCGGGGCTACTGCCGCGTCGAGTAGTTCGTCAGGTTGTACTGTCTGGGCCATCCGTCACACCCAGTACCTCTGCCGCGCTGCTCCCGCCGGGAACAGGCTTCCTTGCGGCCAACCCCAATCCACCGAACATGAGCTCCGTCCTTGAAGGCCCGTGGGATCCGACACGCCCGGTAATCAGGGCTGCCGACCAGCTCTTCCAGTCCGCGGCTTTCAAGACCAGCCGCGAGTCCATGCGAGAAGCTCTCCAGGCCGGGTGGTGGGACGACACCGTCAGCATGCTGCCCGGAACCAGCCCCAGCTCACTGAGGTCCTACCGCGAATGGGCAACGTGTCTCATGGCCCACGCCCGCTGGGCCCGAGAGCACAACCAGGATAGCCAAGCCGCGACCGATGACTGGCTCATGACCCTGAGACTCGCCCGACAGGTGCGCAGGTCCCACTGCCTCCTGCCTGGACTCACCGCCGCGGCCATCGACGGACTGGTTGCCCGGGAAATGGGCTTGGTCGCCCGGGAAGGGTGCGTCCTCGCCGATACCGCCACGCTCGCCCGACAGATCGATGCGATTCGCGGAGACGTGGTGGGATTGCCCAAGATGGTCGATGCCGCTCGCATCTGGGAGCGATGCCAGTTGGAGTACTGCTTCGTGCGGGATGGGGGCAACTGGGTTGACGTCAGTTCGCTCGCGAATATGGCCCGGATCGGACAGTGGGGGAGAACCGCCGGTTCAGCGTCCCGATTATGGAATGTGGCATCCCCGTTGTTTCACGACTATGAAACGGCTTGCCGTAATGTGGAGCGGTATTGGGCAGTCGCCGCGACAAGGAACAACATGCGGGCGTGGTTCGCAGAGAGGGACCAAGAGGCCCAGGACTCGCTCGCGGGTGTCCTGGACGGCGAGGTCTTCAGGCCCTATGCCCGGAATAGCACGGCGATGCTCCGGTGCTACGCCGGGGCAACATACGTTGAGGCGAGCACGACCATGCTCGGCCTGGCCGCGTATCGGGGCAAACACGCCCGCTACCCTGACAGCCTCACCCAACTGGTATCCGAATTCCTCCCGCGACTGCCTGTCGACTACGGCGACGGCGGCGTCCTGAGATATCGCCGTGAAGGGAATGGCTACGTCCTCTACAGCGTCGGCCCCGACGGCGTGGATGACGGGGGAAAGAGCATAAACACCGGCAATCCCGAAGCGATCGATGGTAATGTGGATCTTGTCTACAGCCGCGTCGTTCGAGAGAAGGAGACCGGGTAGTGGCTGAAGCTGTCCGTGGATCGATCGCCGCCCCGATCCGTACCGAGCAGGTGGCTCACCTCCTGCCCGCCACTGCCCCGCGACCGGAACGCGCTCGGCGTATCCCCTTCTGGAAAGGACTGCTCTGCTATTGGCTCATGCCCGGGCGGCTGGGACCGCATCTGGCCGTGGGCACCTGGAAGTCGGCCCTCGCCGCCCACACCGTCTCCGTCCTCTTTTCCGCCGGCATCGTGGGCTACATCCTGCTCACCAACTACGCAAATGCCATGCAGAGCTCGGGCTTGCACGGGATACGCGTGGCTCTGGCTCGGACAGTCATCGAGCTGGCCGTGGGTACCACCTCCACCAGCTGGAACTGGGTGCCGCCGCTACTGACCGTGTTGCTCGTGCCGATGGCCGAGCTCGCCCTGGTGGCTGTCGCCATCCTGGCCATGCCGTGGTGCGCGGGCGGCGACAGCGCCCTGTCGGCCTTCAGACGCAGCCTTAAAAACGTGTACTGGACCACCACCGCGCTCCTGCCCGGATCAGTCGGATGCCTGGCCGTGCACCTGCTCCAGCCGACAGGTCTGGAACCGGGCTTGCTCGATGGGGCCGAGATCCTCTGTCTCGCCGCGGTCAGCGCCATGATCCTGGTCTTCTCGTTCCTGGTTTTGCGCATGCTCATCGCCGGGGCAAAGCGGTACGTGGGCGACCCCACCGGGCCGGCATTCGCGCCCCGCGAGCCACTCTGCGACCAGTGTGGGTACCGCATCACCGGCTTGCCGTCGGCAGGCAGGTGCCCCGAGTGCGGCCTGCTGCTCCAGGATTCACTGCCCGGCGGCCGGCGGCAGCCGACGGCCTGGGAACGGCACGAGTTCAGCCCGCGAGGATTCCTCGAACTCGTCCGATTGCAGGGACACATCCTCCGCACTCCGGCTTTCTTTGAACGTCTGCCGGTCCACGCGGGGCACGCAACCGCTCGACACTTCTGGTGGGGAACCTTCCTGTTGATCGTCCTGGGCTCGCTCGTGGTGACCAATCTGATGCAGTGGGTCAACTGGTATGCAATCTCTGCACGAACCTTCTTCGGCTACGAACGAGGCGAAGGCGTGACCTCTCTGGTCATTGCATTCGCCGTACCCTTCGGCGCCCAGGCCATGATGCTCTTCGCCGCCTGCCTGTGGGCCCAGTTCCGCTTGGGTATCACCGACTACCGCGTGTCCGCCACCGTGTGCTACTACGCCTCCCCCTTCATCTGGCCTCTGACCCTCATCATCCTGGTGACCACCTTCGTCTTCATCAGCAACGTGGGCGATGTACTCGACCAGCTTTTCCGGGTGACGCTCCTGGGCGTCGACCTGACCGCCGCCGAACTGTTCGCCTTGGTCATGATACTGCTGGCGGCCGGTTCTTGGTTATACTGGTGGCTGCGGTTGTGCCGGGCCCTGCGTGCGGCTCGCTACGCGAACGTCTGATGCGGAGTACCCCATGGCCAAGGAGACCTACGCCGTTCTGATGCAGAGCTTCCAGAAGAGCTACACCCTCATCAAGGACGAGATCGGAAAGGTCATCATCGGACAGCGGCGGGTCTACGACCAGATCCTGGCGGCCATTTTGGCCCGCGGACACTGCCTCCTCGTTGGCGTGCCCGGCCTCGCCAAGACCCTCATGGTGTCCACCCTGGCCGACATCATGACCCTCACCTTCAAACGCATCCAGTTCACACCCGACCTCATGCCGTCCGATATCACCGGAACAAACGTGATCGACGAAACGCCGACCGGACGGCGCGAATTCCGCTTCGTACGCGGACCGGTCTTCGCCAATATCGTGCTCGCCGACGAAATCAACCGCACCCCCCCAAAAACTCAGGCCGCTCTCCTCCAGTCTATGCAGGAACGCGAGGTCACTGTCGGCCAGGAAACCTACCGCCTGCCCGACCCGTTCTTCGTCATCGCCACCCAGAACCCGATCGAGCAGGAGGGAACCTACCCGCTGCCTGAGGCCCAACTCGACCGCTTCATGTTCAATATCTGGGTCGACTACCCCGGCGAGAAGGAAGAGGAACAGATCCTCAACGCCACCACCGGCGGCGGCCGCAAGGAACTCGACAAAATCCTCAACGCCCGCCAACTGCTCAACATGCAGAAACTCATCGCCAATGTGCCCATCAGCGAGTACGTCGTCAACTACGTCTCCCGCCTGGTGCGGGCCAGCCGCCCCAAGGACCCCACCGCCCCGGAATTCATCCGCCGAATGGTCGACTGGGGCGCCGGACCACGGGCCGGACAATGCTTGATCTGGGGCGCCAAGGCCATCGCCGCCATGGACGGCCGCTACACCGTCAGCATCGACGATATCCGCGACCTCGCCGTCGCGGTTATGCGCCACCGCGTGGCGTGCAACTTCGCCGCCCAGGCCGAGGGCGTCGACTCGGTCGGAATCATCCGCCAACTCCTCGACAGCGTGCCCGAACCGGTGATCCCCAAGTACGCCGACAGCACGCCGGCGGCGGATTTCAGCGAAATCGAGATCGAGCAGGAGTAACAGGCAACCGCCGAGCTGAGGTGGTCAACCGGCCCGCAGAAAGCCAGGTCACCCAGCCCGGGGGTTGTATGCGTCCAAGGACAATCGTAAACTCCAGGACATGCCAACCCTGAGGATCAAGGAGCCATCCCGGGCCGAGAACGTGTTTCGGCTCGAGGCCGATGCCGCCCTCTTCGGCAGAACCGAAGAGTGCGACCTGGTCCTGGGCGGCGAGGGCGTCTCCCGCCGCCACGGACGGTTCTTCCGCGACCAGAGCGGCCAGTGGTGGGTCGAGGATCTCCAGAGCAAGAACGGAATCCTCCTCGAGGGACACCGGATCACCCGCCATCGCCTCGCCGACGGCGATGTCCTCAGCGTCGGAGAGATGACCCTCACCTTCCTCGCGGGAACCTCGATCTGGCGCGGCGAACTCGACGCCGGAGTCACCCTCGCGGACCTCACCCGGGCGGCCGATACCACCATCGAACGCGCCCCTAACCAGGCGGCGACGGTCGACGCCAGACGCCTGGGAGCCCTCTACAAGATCAGCAAGCGGCTGCTCAACCAGCGCGACGTCGGCGGGTTGATCGATGCTGCTTCTTCAGAGTTGTCTGAAGCTCTAAAAGCTGGCGTCGTGGTCTTTGGTTTGACCTGCGACCCGGAACACCATCCAGACCAGCTGTTCGTCCGACCGGCCACCATGCAGCGCGTCGGGGTGACCCTCAGCCTCTCCATCCTCCGCAGGACCCTCGACGCCAAACGCTCGATCCTCATCGCCGATACCCATTCCGACGCCAACCTGCAGATGGCCCAGAGCATCGTGTCCGGCAACATCCACTCCGCCCTCTGCGTCCCCCTCATGCGCGACCAGGCCGTCACCGGATTCATGTACGTGGACAGCCGTAAGGGCGGCTGGCCCTACAAGGAACAGGACCTCGACTTCGCGTCCGCCGTCGGGGCTATGGTCGGAACCGCCGTCGAAAACGCCCGCCTCAACCAGGCCGAACTCGCCCGCCAACGCATGGAGGCCGAACTGAGCGGCGCCCGCCGCGTCCAGGAAGCCATCATGCCATCACACTGGCCCGAGGTCGACGGGTGGGAGATCCACGGCCGGCATCAGATGTGCCACGAGGTCGGCGGCGATTACTACGACGCCATCCCCACCGAGGACGGACGACTGTGGCTGGTCGTGGCCGACGTCTCCGGAAAGGGAGCCGCCGCCGCCCTCCTGGCAAGCAGCGCCCACGCCGGTATCCACGCCCTCGTCGATCGGTGCACCACCCCCGCCGAACTCCTCACCCGCCTCAATCGCCTCATGCGGCGCCGGCCGGTGTCCTCGTCCTTCGTCACCTGCCTCGCGATCATGCTCGAGAGCACCAGCCCCACCATCCAGGTCGCGTCAGCCGGCCATCCGCCCCCGGCCGTCGTGCCCGCCACCGGTACACCCGCCATGATGACCGTCCGGCCCGGCTTCATGCTCGGAGCTTTCGACGATCCGGAATACGAGAACACCATCCCGCCTGAGATCAGAACCGGCGAATCGTTCGTCATGTACACCGACGGAGTCACCGAGGCAATGGACCCAAACGGCAACCTGTTCGGTGAAACCGGCCTCCTGCCCGCACTCGAACAGGCCGACCAGCGAACCGCCCCCGCACTCGTCAACGCCGCGGTCAGCGGCGTCGAGGCCTTCCGCGAGGGCTGCCGGCAATCCGACGACCTCGTCCTCCTCGCCTGCCGTCGCACCCGCTAGCTCCGCTCGGGTCGATTCACGCCCCCAGGCCCTTGACACACCGGCCGGGGGGCGACGATCATTCCCCATCGGGCTCCTTCGTTCTCTCTTTCGTGTTCAATGTGGATGGCAGGAGGGCGCCGTGATGACACGATTCGGCATCCGCCCAAACGAGTCAAGCGACTCGAAAGGCGCCGAACGATTGGTCGAAGCGTATCAGACCGTCGCCGGCGAGATCGGCAAGGTCATCGTCGGCCAAAACGACGTCATCGAACAGCTGATGATCGCGATCCTGGCGCGTGGGCATTGCCTCCTCGAAGGGGTGCCGGGCTTGGCCAAGACACTCATCGTCCGCTGCCTGTCGGCGGCAATGGACCTCTCTTTCCGCCGGATCCAGTTCACCCCCGACCTCATGCCCGCGGATATCACCGGGACCGACATCATCCAGGAGGAGCCGGACACCGGCCGGCGCCGGCTGGTCTTCGAGAAGGGGCCGGTCTTCGCCCAGATGATCCTGGCAGACGAGATCAACCGGGCTCCGCCGAAGACCCAGGCCGCCTTGCTCGAAGCCATGCAGGAACACTCGGCCACCATCGGCGGGCGAACCTACAAGCTCGAAGAACCCTTCTTCGTGCTGGCAACCCAGAACCCCATCGAGCAGGAAGGCACCTACCCGCTGCCCGAAGCCCAGCGAGACCGGTTCCTCTTCCAGGTCAAGGTCGACTACCCCAACCGTGAGCAGGAACGGGAAATCATCAACCGCACGACCGGCGCGTTCGAGGTCGACCTCAGCCCGGTCGTCGGCGCGGCGGAGATCATCGCCTGCCAGCAGACGGTTCTGAAGGTGCCGGTGCCGCCTCACGTGACCGACTTCGTCCTCGACTTCGTCCGGAGAAGCCGGCCGGGTGACGCGAACGCCTTCCCCTTCGCGAGGGAGCTGATCGAATGGGGGCCCGGGCCACGCGCCTCCCAGAACCTCATCCTGGCCGCAAAGGTGCGAGCCCTCCTGCAACGCCGCTACCACGCGACCACCGACGACGTCCAGGCCCTGGCCCATCCGATCCTGCGCCACCGCATCGTGCCCACCTTCAACGCCGAAGCCGAGGGAATCACCGTGGATATGATCGTGAATCGAATGCTGGCGGCCATGCCTCGCCCCAAAGCCCGGGTACTCTAGCCGAGCCAGCTTCTTTGAGCCGGTGGAACCATGAGCCGTGCGACCGAACTGGTTTCTCCTCACGACCTCCGTCGGATCGCCGATCTCCAATTGCTGGCCCGCATGGTGGTCGAGGGCTTCTGCGCCGGCCTGCACAAGTCGCCGCACAAGGGCCTCAGCGTCGAGTTCAAGCAGCACCGGGCGTACGTCCGCGGCGACGACCTGCGTTACCTCGACTGGCGGATCTTCGGCAAGTCCGACCGCTACTTCATCAAGGAGTACGAGGCGGAGACCAATCTCCGGGCCACGCTGATGGTCGATGCGAGCGGTTCCATGGCCTACGGAGGAGAATCCGCCGCGGAAACCGGCGACGCCGTTGGTCTCTCCAAGTACGACTACGCCATCCGGCTGGCAGCCTGCCTCACCTACCTGCTGCTCGCCCAGCAGGACGCGGTCGGTCTCATGCTCTTCGACACCACGGTCCGCGAGTACGTGCCGCCGCGGTCGACGCCGCGGCACATGCAGGTGGTGATCGATGCCCTGAGCGCCCAGCAACCCGGAGGGGAAACCTCGCTCGCCGAGGTGTTCCGCCACATCTCCGCGAAACTGCATCGCCGCGGCCTGCTCATCTTGCTCTCGGACTGCTTCGACGAGGTCAACGCGTTCCTGCGAGCCATCGCCCAGCTGCGTCACGCGGGCCACGAGGTCATCGTGCTGCAACTGTGGCATCGGGATGAACTCGAGTTCCCGTTCACCAGGTGGACGCGGTTCGAGTGCCTGGAGGCGGCCGGCCGGAACCACACGGTCGATCCCGCCACGCTGCGGGCCGCATACATCCAGAAGCTCGAGGAGTACCAGGACACGCTGACCCGCGGCTGCCGGCGGCACGCCATCGATCTGCTGCCGATCGCCACCGACCGGCCCTACGCCGAGGCCCTCGCCGAGTACCTGGCCTTCAGGAAGAGGAGAGGATGAGCTTCCTCGTTCCCATCATGGCTCTCGGGGCCGCAGCGGCCCTCATCCCGCTGATCATCCATCTGCGCAACCGCAGCCGATACCGGGTCGTGCACTGGGGGGCCATGCACCTCCTCGAATCGGTCGTCAGAACGAATCGCCGGAGAGTACGGATCGAGCAACTCCTGCTGCTCCTGGTCCGCATGGCGATCCCGGCCGCAATCGCCTTGTTCATGGCCCGGCCGGTGCTCACCGGATGGGAGGCCCTGCCCGGCGACGCCATGCGCTCCGCGGTGGTGGTGCTGGACAACAGCTACTCGATGGAGGCTGGCAGCGGGAACCAGTCGAACCTGGCCAGGGCAAAGCGCGCGACAGACGCGATCCTGGCCGGCCTGCCGCGCGGCTCCGACGCCGGTGTGGTACCCGTGGCCGGAGGCGGACATCCCGTCTTCGCCAAGGCGACCGCCGACCTCGCAGGCCTGCGAAAGCGGCTGGCGGACGCGCCCGAGGGCTTCGCCAGGGCACGGCCTGCCGCTGCAATCGAGTTTGCAGCGGGGCGGTTCCGCGAGATGGGTCACGCCGACCGCGAGCTGGTGGTGGTCAGCGACTTCCAGCGGGTCAGCTGGGGCGAGGCCGAGACCGCCGAGCTCCGACGCTGCGCCGCGGGTCTCCAGGCCATGCCGGTCAAGCCTCAAGTCACCCTCCTGCGCTGCGGCGGCGAACCGGTGGACAACGTCTCGGTCGGCGCCTTGAGCTTCTCGCGTCTGGCGATCGGAGTGGGGCAGAGAACCCGTATCACCGCGACCGTCCGCAACGACGGACGGAGCGCCCGCAGCGGATTGCGCGTTCACCTCAAAGTGGACGGCCGCGAGAGCGAGACCACCGAGATTGCCGTGGGATCCGGTGAACAGGCCCAGGTCATGTTCTCGCAGATGTTCGAGACGGCCGGATCACACTACGTCGAAGTCGCGGTTGATCCGGATGCGATCCTGGCCGACAACTCGATGCTGGCGTCCCTCCGGGTCTGGAGCCGCATCCCGGTGCTTCTGATCAACGGCGAGCCCAGCCCTGAACCCCTGGGCGGCGAGACGGACTACCTCGAAATCGCCCTCCAGCCCTTCGCTGGATCCGGCCGGCTGTCGGACCTGGTTCGTGCCCGGGTTCTGGAACCTGGTCAACTCGATCAGAAGGCCCTGGCCGACACGCGCGTCGTGGTGCTGGCGAACGTGGCCACGCTGACCGCCGAGCAGACAAGCCTGCTCGAGGAGTTCGTACGATTGGGAGGAGGACTCCTGTTCTTCTCCGGCTCGAAGACCGACGTGGGGTGGTTCAATGCCGCCCTGGCAAAGGCCGGCGACGGGCTCATGCCACTGCGGCTGCGGCCGCCGACTGGCAGTCGGACCGACCGCGAGATGCAGACCTCCATCGCGGCGGATCACTTCGAGCATGAGGCGATGGTTCTGTTCAACAACCCCGAGAACGGCACCATCGCCGGGGCGGAAGTCTGGATGTGGTTGCCGCCGGAGGATGCCGGGGCCCTGAAGACCGCGGGTGACTCCATGACCGTGCTTGCCCGGCTGGCCAACGGCGATCCTCTGCTGATCGAGCGGCGGCTGGGCGAGGGGCGGGTCATCTTCTGCGCGACGGCCTGCGATGCCGATTGGAGCAACATGCCAATGCGCCCGGCATACGTCCCGCTCACGCAGCAGCTCGTCACCTATCTTGCATCCACCATTTACCCGCCGACCAACGTCGAGTCGGGCGGCGAGCTGGTCCTCTTGCTGCCACCCGAACGCGAGGGTGCCAGGGTGAAGGTGACCTTGCCGGACGGTGGCAGTCAAAGCATCACCGCCACCGCGCATGGCCCTCGCGCCGTGGCCGTCTTTGGCCCGGCCTGGCACCCCGGACTCTACACCTTTTCAGGCGAGGGAATCGCGGCAACGCACTTCGCCGTCAACGCGCCGCGCGAAGAGTCTGACCTCCGTATGCTGGACGAGCGTGAACTGGCCGGCGTCGGGGCCACACTCGGCGCGGATGTGGCTGCTACCCTTGACGAATACGCGACCTTGCAGAGTCGTCGCCGGCATGGGCGGGAGGTGTGGCGCTATTTGTTCGGTGCGGTGCTGGCCCTCCTGGCGGTGGAGATGCTGCTGGAGCAGTGGTTCGCAAGGAGGACCACATGAGCCTGCGTCTTGACTTCGCCGGGATTCTGACGGCCTGGCAGGGCGCAGCGCTCGGTCTGGGTGCCGCCCTGCTGGCCTGGCACTGGTATCGCCGCGATTTGCAAACGCAGGCTCGGGGCTGGGTCAGGCTCCTGCTGCCCCTGATCCGCGCGTTCACGGTGTTCGCGGTGGTTGTGTGCCTGACCGGCCCGGTGTTGACCCATCGCTGGCAGGAGGGCCAACTGGGGCGGGTCTTGGTCTTCGTGGATGGCTCGCAGAGCATGGGGCTCAACGACGAGCACCTTGACACCGGCCGCAAGCTGCTGATCGCCGCTTCGCGTGGTGACGCCTCGACGGACAGGATCGATCTTGGCTTGCTGGACATGGGCCGGCTTCTCAGCGAGGCTCGCCAGATCGCCATGGGGCGGGGCGGGCCGCTCATGAGCCTCGGCCGCGAGGAGCGGCTGAAACGCTTGCAGGCTCAGCTCGAGAAGGCTGCCGGGCAGCTCGCCGGGCTGGACACCTCTCACCTGCCGCCGCTCGATGCGCCGCGGGGAAGCGTGACCGTCGAGTACTTCGAGGGTGTTCCCGGGGCGAAGCTCGACGATCTCACCGGCAGCCCCAAGTTCAAGCAGGCTCCCGATCAGAAGGAGAGCCGCGACCTTTTCGAGAGCCGGCCGAACCGCGGCGACAACTACGGAACCCGGGTCCGGGGTTTCATCTGTCCGCCGCTGGGGGGCGCGTATACCTTCAGGATCAACAGCGATGACGACTCCATGCTCTCGCTGAGCCCGGATCGGGATCATTCCAGGAAGAAGACCATTGCTCGAGTCGATGGCTTCACCCCGTACCATCAATGGGAAGTAATGCCATCCCAGAGATCCGCGCCCGTCCGGCTCGAAGCGGGGCGGAGCTACTATATCGAGGCCCTGCACAAGGAAGGTAGTGGTGAGGACTTCGTCTGCGTTGGCTGGGATCGGCCGGATGGCAAGAAGGAATGGCCCATCCCCGGACTCTTCCTGTCGAGCTGGGAGCAGCCCGGCCAGGACGGGGCGTCAACACTGGCCGGCTTGCGGCAGGAGTTCGATCGCGAGATCCTCGAAACGGTGCACCGCCTGCCGCGCGAGCCGGCAGCGAACGATCGCACCGCCGACGTGTCGAGACTCACCCAGGTGGCCGACATGCTTGGTCGCTGGGAGGAGCGATTCGCCGCCGCATTCGCCGCCTATGCCGATGGCGTCGTCAAGTCCGGCGATCCGAAGCTGCGCAAGGTGTTGGACGAGGTCTCTGTTCAGACGAGGTGGAAACGGGCAGAATCGCTCGTTCTCGACACGGAGCGAGGACTCGTGGCTCAACTCAGCGAGACTCATCAGGTCGACATCATGACCCTCGCGGGCTCGGAGGCAAGACGAGTATGGGATTCAAGCATGCCGACTCGGATGCCGGATGTGCTTCCGGGCACGCCCGACTCCCGTGTGACCGACTTGGCTGACGGCATTCGGAGTTCTGTGGGCGAGGGGGCCGATCGAACGGCCGTCGTGCTTCTGTCCGACGGCCGGCACAATGATGGTGGGTCGCCGCTGGAGCTGGCCCGGTTTCTGGGGGTCCGCGGCGTTCCCGTTCACGTGGTCGGCCTGGGAAGTCCTTTCGAGCCGCCCGATCTCGCGTTAGCGGAGGTTCAGGCCCCACAATCGGTCTACGCGGATGATCGCGTGAAGGGTCAGATCCATCTGCGGGATGCCATGGCTCCCGGCCGCTCGTTTGTGGTGACCATCTCGAACCGGGGACGCGAGGTCTGGAAACAGGAGCTGCAGACCGACGGCAGCGGCGTACGCCGGATCGATTTCGACTTCGCGGCCAAGGAGGCGACGGCTACCAGGAACGCGGTCGTTCATGCCGACGTGCAGACGCTGTCGGAACCGGTCGGGCTTCAGGTAGTCGTGTCACCGGTTGACGGTGAATGCCGGCGCGACAACAACTCGTCCGAACTGCGATTCATGGTCACCCGGCAGGGTCGGCGGATACTCCTGCTGGACGGGCGGCCGCGCTGGGAGACGCGGTACATTCGGGACCTGTTCGATCGTGATCGGCAGTGGCGGATCGATCCCCTGATTCAGGACGTCGGAGCCCAGGGTCCCACGTGGAGCAGAGTTGACGGTCCCGGCCGGTTTCCTCCGGATCGTGAATCGCTGATGGCCTACGGGCTGATCATCCTGGGGGAACTGCCGCCAGGGGCACTTCGGGGCGAGGAGCTCGAGTGGATTCGTGACTTCGTGGAGAAGCACGGCGGGGGGCTGGTTCTGATCGATGGACAGCGAGGACACCTGAGGGAGTATGAGCGGACAGTGCTCGGGCGGTTGATCCCGGTCGGTCCCGCGGACAGTTTCGGGCGTTCGCTTCCGGATCACCTTGAACTCGCCGCTCCGGGTCGCCTCTCGGCTGCCCTGCGGTTGGAGAACGATTCGGGTGTGAACGCCGCGTTGTGGCCCATTCTGCCCGCACCGCACTGGATCGCGCCGGTCCGGGCTCTCGAGGGTACCGAGGTGCTGGCCGAAGCCGTCTGCCGCGATGAGCGCCGAGTTCCGTTTCTCGTGCACCGCCAAGTGGGCGCCGGCCACGTCCTTTACTGTGCCTCGGATGAGACTTGGCGGTGGCGATATGAGGTGGCAGACCGGTACCAGACGCGATACTGGAACCAGATCGTCAACTGGCTCATGGAGGCTCCGTTCGCCGTCAAAGATCGTTTCCTGGCCCTCGATGCAGGTGGTCCCGCCTACCAGGCCGGCGAGTCCGCACGCATTCGTGTTCAGCTCTCTGACCGGGAGGGCAAGCCCCTGGCCGGCGCTCGTGGCGAAGCGGCCATCTACCGCGCGGGGGTCAGAGTGGCGGCCATACCCCTGGAACCCGATACCAGCCGGATCGGCCGGTATCGTGCGGCGACTCCCGCTTTGGACGAAGGCGAATACGAAGTGGGCGTTTCGATCGAGGGCTTCTCCGAATTGGAGACCAAGGCACGAACGACATTCGCCGTCGAGACCCGCCAGGGTGCTGAAACGGCCCGCCTGAGCAGTGACGAGGAGTTGCTCAGGGCGATGGCGGCCACATCCGGCGGTACTTACCTCCGTGAGGAAGAAGTGGGCCGGTTAGCCGGCTTGCTCAAGCCGCTCAGCGCGGGCCGCACGGTGGTCAGCGAGACCCGGCTGGCCCAGAGTTACTGGTTCTTCGCCCCGATCATCCTCCTCCTGACGCTGGAGTGGGTGGTGCGCAAGCGAGTTGGCTTGATCTAGCAGGTGCTGTCATGCAGATACCGCTTGACGAGGTCACGCAGGAAAGGCTCGATGCCCTCGCCGCCCGGCGACGGGTGTTGGTGCGGCGGCGGGGTTTATCCGCAAGCCTTCTGGCTCTTGTTGCCGCATTGACCGCCGGGGCGGCGATTGACCGATACCTGATACTGTCCGATCAGGCCCGCTGGGGCCTGAGCACCGGCGTCTACCTGGTCGTGGCCCTCGCCGCGTGGTTCTACTGGATTCGGCCGACGTTCCAGGCGCCAAGCCTGGGCCAATTGGCGGTGTTCGTCGAAGGGCTGCGGCCCGATTTACGTGAAGACCTCCTTTCCGCGGTGGAACTGGGAAGTGCGGACTCGGCGGCGGAGTTGGATTCATCCGAATTCCGGGCCATGCTCCAGGTCTCGGTGGCTGGCCGGATGAGCACCGTCAATCCGCGGGTCCTTCTGCCTCCTCGTCTCGTTCGGGGATGGGTCCTGCTCGCGACGGTGAGTCTGGTGGTCTTCGTCGGGCTCTTGACGAACAAGGACATTCGTTTCGGCCGACTGGTGGCTCGAACACTGTTTCCGATGGCAGACATCGAGAGGGTCTCGTCGACTCGGCTCTCGATTCTGGAACCGTCCCCCGCGGACGCCCTGGTGCCGCAGGGTGACAGCGTGCCGATCCGTGTGGCCTGTTCGGGGCCCGCCCCGGCCGAGGTGACGCTGGAGATGGCTCGCGGGGGGCGAAGAGCCGAGTTCGTGTCCATGCCGTCGGCCGATCGGCCGCTCCAGTATCAGGTTACGCTTCAGACGGATGAGAACGCGATCTCCTACCGCGTGCGGGCCGGCGACGCGATCACCCAACGGCACACCATCCGGTCACGCCTGCGGCCATACGTCACCGCTTTCGATGTGACCTATGAGCATCCGGCTTACATGGCACGGGCGCCGCGTTCGGAGAATGCCCAAAAGCGCGGCGATCTGACGGCCTATGCCGGGAGCACTGCCCGCCTGGTCCTGCACATCGATCAGCCCGTGAGCCAGGCGGCCATCGAGATGGAGCAGGGCGGGCAGTTCACGCGTGTGCCGGTGGAACGTGTCGAGCCTCAGAAGCTGGCGGCCGCGATCCCGATTCAGGCCGCCGGCGAATACAAGGTCACGCTGATGGCGGCCGGCACCGGTTTCGACAGCGGCAAGTTCAGTCCGAGATATGAAATCAAGCCTTTGCCCGATGAGCGGCCCACGGTTCGGTTGACGGAACCCGTCAAGGACTTGCTGGTCCCGCCCAACGAGATCGTCCGGCTGGCGGGCGTGGCCAGCGATGACGTCGGGCTCGCGCGTGTGTGGCAACTGGTCATGGTCAACGAGGGCACGTGGCAGGAATCGTCATTTCCCGTGGCAACCACGCTGCCTTCCGGGTCGGCTGCAACGACGAGTCTCCGGAAGGACTGGGACCTGGCGCCGCTGGATCTCAAGCCGGGCGATCGGCTGACGACTCGGTTGGCGGTTGCCGATCTTAAAGGCAGTGTAGCCGAGTCGTTGCCGGTCAGGATCATGATCGCCTCCCCTGGGTTCTCGCCGGCCGATCTCCAGCCAATCGCGGCCAGGCGGGGGGTGCTCGAACTGCTCACCCAGTTCGAGAAGTTCGCTGTGGAGGCCAAAGTCACCGCCGAGGATGTTGCCGGGCGGGTCAGTCCTGCTGACGTGGCGAGCCTGGGTGCGAGTGTCGACAAGCTGCGAGCGGTTGCCGGTCGGCTCGGCCGGGAAGCGAGTTCGCTCCAGGCAGCCCTCGCCGATGCGGCTCGGGCGTCCGGTGGCGGGGCGGACGGCTGGGAGCTGGCGGCCATCGGCATGGTGGTGGCCCGCATTCAGCGTGAGTCCGCCCAGGGTGCGGTGGAACGAGTGGAGTCATCGCTGTCTCCGGGCGATACCGGCAAGACGAGGCAGGCCTTCCGTCAGGCTGCGGAGATGATCGGCCGGGTCGAGCAAGACGCCCGAGAGGCCCGCGAGATCTTCTCGGAACTGCTGGTCAGTGATGAAGTCGGCCTGGCCATGCAGGACCTCATCGAGCTCCAGCGGGACCAGGAGCGGACCGGCGCGATCCTGAGACTGCCGGATGCGCCGGTCGCGCGCTGGACTCGCCGCCAGCAGACTGCCCTCGAGCAGATGAAGCAGGTTGAGACGCGCTTCGCCGATCTTGCGAGCCGCTACACTGGTCGCCCAGCCGAGATCAGTCGACAGCTGGCGACTCGCCTGCGTACCACTCGTGAGGGGCTCGCCAAACGACTCGAGGAATCGCAGGACGCCAAGACGAAGCCGGAGTCCGGTGGGGTCCTCAGACAGCTGGTCGAAGCTCGGACCGAGTGGGGCGGGTACATTGCCGATGAGGCCGGACAAGCGGATGGCCAGCGTCGACGACTCGAGGGCAAGCTCCCCGCCATGGAACCACTTCTCAATGAACTGACCGAGCGGACGCGTGAAGCGGCTGAGCAGAGCCGCAACATCGCCAGGCGTCAGGTGCAGGGCGACAAGCCGGGAGACATGCCAGACGACATCAGGCGGCTCAAGGAACTCGAGGCGGCCCGGGACCGGCTATGGAGAACCGTGTTGGAGCTCTACTCAGATCGGGCCAGGCTGGAGGAAGCCCGCCCGGACCACGACCCGGCCTTCGTGTCTGACCTGGACCTCACGCATCGGGCCCTCAAGGCGATCCGGACCCGCCCCATTGAGGACGACGCGGCTCACAAGTCTCTCACCGCCGTGAACGGGGCGTTCAAAACGCTCGACGCGGGCCATGGCGTTGCCGAGCTGGCCGCGGCTCTTGATGAAGTGCGGAATCACGAACGATGGGAGTCATCGTCGCCGACGACGCACACGAAGCAGCCCGAGAACAGCGATTTTGCGAACCACATGTTCGGGGTTGCCGACCGGCTGGAGTCGGCGGGCATCCGCGGTTGGCCCCGGGAGCGGTTGTACAGGAACCGGGACAGCGCTTCGTGGCGAGAGAGCCGCGAGCAGATGCATCGTCGCCGGCGAATGCCCGAGCCGGTGGTTCGGGTGACGGACAAGCTGGATCGCGTGGCCCGAGAGGCAGCCGAGACGAAGGACTCGATCCAGGAACGATTGGCGCAGGCCCGCCAAGTGATCGCCGCTCACGCCCCGTCGCTGGGTGAGATGACGGCCGGCCTGGCTGACCAGGCGGAGCGGGTGCGGCAGGCGGCGCTTGACACCGCGGCGGGTCTGGCGAGCAAGAGCCCGCAGGAGGCGTCTCGGGAATTAACCGGCCTGCAGGCCAGCCAGAACAAGGTGAGTGAGGGTGTGCGCGACCTTCAGGATGCCTTGCGGCGGGACGCGAATCTCCAGGACGCCACCAAGGCAGAGGGCCGCGAGCGGGCCCGAGATGACGATGACGCCGTAGCGATGCTGGAACAGCCGCGTGATGAGGCGGATCGGGCGTTTGAGCGGGCCGCCGCGCCCGCCGAACGCGAGCAGCAAGTCAGCAACCTTGCGTCGGCCGCCGATCGGGAGGGCAATCTGGCGGATGTCCTTCGGCAGCTCGGCGAGCACCGGAAGGCTCTCGAGTCGGGTGGTGACGTGGCCGATTCCCGAGCGGCGCTGCGCCGGGTGGAACGGGAGCTCGGTTTGGAGGAATCGCTCGAATCCCAGTTTGCGGCCACCGAGCGGATGGCCGCCCTGGCTCGGTTGGAGCCTGGCGACCAGATGGCGGCCATAGCTCAGGAACTAGGTCGCAGCGACGAGATGCGCAGGGCCTTGGCCGCGGTCGCAAGGGAATCGCTGGAGGAGGCTCGCGCCGAGCTGGTGCAGGCATCGGACAAGGAGAGGCAGGTCGCGGAACGTCTTGCTCCACCGCTCGGCGAGGAGAACAACCGCCGCAACGCCTTGAGTGAGCGCCTGGCCCAGATCGGCAGGCGAAGCCAGGAGATCGCCGCCAACGATCTGAAGTCCGTCCGAAGACACGCGGAGCAAGGTCGAGTGGGGTCCAAGGAGCGTCTGGACAGCGCCGAGCGGCGTGTGGCGGCAGCGTCGGAGAAGGCCGCCGCCGTATCCTCCGAGTCGATCGAGGATCTGGCTGGGCGGGCCAAGGCCACTGCCACCGAGCTTGCCGGAGCGGCGGAGGGCGTCAAGGCCTTTGCCGAGATCGGTCGACGGGCGGCAAAGGAGGCCCAGAGAGCGGGGCAGGAGGATCAGGCTCAAGCCGAGGGTGCGAGACAATCCGCGGAGGGAGCCTCCGTCGTCGCGGAAGGCCTGCGGGCGATGGCTCAGGACGCACGGCAGATTGCCCAGGAGGCTGCTCAGCGGGTCGCTCCGCCGGGTGACCTGCATGCCAGCCAGGATCCGGTCGGCCGCAACCTCAATGCGGCCTCCGCGGCGCTGGAACGAGCTGCGCGACTTGAGGAGCGAGTCGGCGATGCGATCACGGATGAGGTTCTGGAAAGCCTGGCCGAGGGCGTGGAGGGAATTACCAGGCACGAGCTGCCTGCCGCGACGTCGGCGCTCAGGACCAAGGGTGCCGGCCAGGCCGCCCGAAGCGTACAGGAGGCTCGCAGGGCGATCGACTCGCACCTGGCTCAACTCGACGCCGCGGCCGAGAGCGGCGAGCAGGCGGCTCAGAGTACCGGGGCGGCAAGCGAGACTGCTTTGCCGCAAAGCGCCGCGGAATCACTCGCCCGGGCGATGGCCCAGCTGGATCAGGCGCTTGCCGCGCCCTCGAACAGCCGCGGGCAGACGGCGGAGCAGGCTCGCCGTGCGGCCTCCGACGCCGCGGCTCTGGCAAGAAACGCTGCCACCGCAAGTGCCCGGGCCATGCGCCAGGCGCGGACCGGCGGCCGGACGGCCGTGGCCCGTACACCCCGAAGTGAGGGAGACTCCCCGGACAGCAGGAGTGGGGCTGACCTCGGCGCCGTGGCCGGCGGTGAGAGCGGCGCGCTGCCCGCGGCGGCCAGGTCGGCCTCGGGCGAAACCTGGGGCAAGCTGCCGCCGAAGCTGGCCCAGGATCTGATGGCCGGACGGCGGGAGAAGGTCGCCGACGACTACCGCGACATGGTGGAGACTTACTTCCAGACCATTGCCGAAAAGGCCAAGGACAACGCCAAATGACGTGGGCACTCGCAAGATGGCTGGCTGTCGGATGGTTCGCATGGCTCTGCGTGGCCGTTCCCGGCGAGGAATCCGTTCCGGCCACGCGGTCGGCTCTGGATCCGTTCCGCAAGGACGAGACGGACCGGGCCCTGGAGAAGGCCGTTACCTACCTCATCCGCCAGCAGGGGGAGGACGGCTCGATCGACAAGGAGAGCCGCAACCGCAAGCGCGACGCGGGGATCGGCCGCAACAGCACGGCACTGACCTCGCTGGCGGCCATGGCGATCGCTTCGCTCGGCCACAGCCCGACCGATGAGACTCCGGAGGGTCAGGCGCTCCGCAAGGCGTTGGTGTGCGTGCTGGATGCGCGGCGTCAGCGCAAGGACGGGTACTTCGGCGAGGGTGATCACTCGCGGATGTATGGCCACGGGATCACCAGTCTCATGCTCGCGGAGATGTTGGGCATGGGCGTGGATCGCGCGCAGGACAGCCAGATTCGTGCCCGGCTGCTGCCCGCGATCGAGTTGATTCTCCGCTCGCAGAACGTTCGCAAGGAGCCCCGCTTTCGCGGGGGTTGGCGCTATGAGCCGGACAGCAACGATTCCGATCTGTCGGTGACCGTATGGCAGGTAATGGCCTTGCGATCGGCCCGCAATGCCGGGATTGTCATCCCCAAGGAGGCGATTGACCTGGCGGCCGACTACATCCGGCGCAGCTACCGGGCTCTGTCTCCGCGGGCTGATACCCGGGCGGTGGCTCCCGCCTCCTTCGGCTACCAGCCCGGCGGCGGTGACCACAAGTACGCGATGGGCGCGGCCGGGCTGCTGTCGTTGCAGGTCTGTGGGTTCTACGAGGATCCGACGGTCAAGGGCTCGGCGGACTGGCTGATGGAGTTCAAGCCTACGTGGGAGACCGAGTGGTTTCTATACGGGACCTACTATTACGCTCAGGGTATGTACCAGCGCGGCGACCAGTACGCGGAGCATGCCCGCGAGGTCGTACAGTCGATTCTGCTTCGCCATCAGGAGAAGGACGGCGAGCACGCGGGATCCTGGGATGCACGCCAGGGTGAGGAGCGAGACGCCGGCCGCGTGTATGCGACCTCGATGGCGATTCTGAGTCTGTCGGTCAAATATCACTACCTGCCCATCTATCAACGATAGGGACTGCATTCTCCGGCGCCCATAGGAAAAGGCCACGGGGACGCTGGCAAGTCCCCATGGCCTTCGTGTGTCCTGGAACGGTCTCGCTTGACCGGCCTGACTGACCTGGTGCGTCTGATCTCAGCCCGCCAAGATGGCGTCCGCGATGCCGGCCTCTGTCGTCTCAGCGGCGGCTGCGACCCAGCAGGGGTAGACCGGCCAGCAGAATGAGCAGCGAAGCCGGCTCCGGTGTCAGCGACACGCCATCGACCAACATGCTGCCGGTCACAAAGCCACCCCATTTGAATGCGATCGTCACGGTGCCGGTCGAGGAGCTGATCGTGCCTGTGACCTTCTCCCAGCCTTCATCGCCGAGCGCATCGACTGTCGGCAACGTGCCGCCCGGCAGGCCGGGCACGCCGGTCCACGAATCGCGTTTCCAGATCATGAACGGCTTGGAGAGATCGCCGCTGTCGATGTTGTTGTCGTCAACGACCGCGTCGGGGAAGAGCAGGACTTCGGCCCAGTTCGTGCCGGGATTCGGGGCGTTGACGTAACAGCTGAAGGTCAGCGGGGTATTGGAGGGGACATCCACCAGCTGCTTGAAGCCGTAGCTGCCCTCGTTGGTGTTCAGCGGGATTTCCGCAGCGTACGAGCCCTCGTAGACGGTGACAGACTGGACCGCGACCGGACCGGAGCCGCCCCAGCCCGGTCCCCACTGGACCCACGGCGCCAGATCGCCGCTTTCGAAGCCCGGGTTGACGACGAGTTCCGCACCGAGCACAGGTACGGCCGCAGCCAAAGCGCAGACGACAATCGCTAGACCTCTCATGACTCTCCTCCTGCCAAAACAGGCCAAATGAAAACCCTACCGAGCCGGGTGGGCCCGCGTGGCGTGCACGAACACAGTCCTCCGACACGCCGGCACTCCCCGACAAACCATCTTATACAAAAGACACCGGTGGATTCAAATGCGGACGGATACCTCCTCCTCCCTGCCTTCGCGGCGATTTCCTCGATTTGCCGACCGCGGCGATTGGGCCGAATCCCGCCCGGCCCGTGCGGGCGGCGGCTGCCGCCGAGCGGTCTACTTCATGTTGACTTCTCAGCAGCCCTCTGTCAAGCATATAACCGATTGTATCGGCCGCCTTGGGCCACCTACGGGCGATGCTCTCGAGCATAGGCGCACAGGGCACGCAGATTGGCGTCCGGCGTCCCCCGCGGAACCTCACAGCCCGCCCCGACGATGTACCGCGGAGCGGCTTCCCGGTGGCAAGCCGCGATCGCGGTCCGCACCTCCTCGGGGGTGCCGTTGCGGAGAATGGTCACGGGGTTGATGTTGCCTAGGAGCAGCTGATCCGATCCCATTGCCGTTCTGGCTTCGGAAAGGGGCGTCATCGAGTCCAGATCCACGATTTCGCAGCCCAGCGTGCCCATGGGGGCGGCAATCTGTCGCGTCTTGCCGCAGATGTGAAGCCGGACGTCAGTTCCCAGGGCATGGAGACCGTCGACGAGTTGTTTCTCGTATGGCCAGACCAGCTCCTGGTAGAGTCGCGGACCGACCAGGGATGCGGCCGCATCACCGACGCCCATCAGTTCCACTCCAGCTTCAATTTGCGCCTTGGCGAATTGCAGCGCCATCTCCACCGCGAAGGCGAAAAGGTCGCGCACAAAGTCCGGATCATCGACGAGATCCAACATCAGCGTGTTCAGCCCGCGCAGGTCGGCGGCCTCTGCGATGGGCCCTTCGATCCAGCCCTCGATCAGTTTGGTCCCGCCCACACGCTCCCGGAACAGTGCCGCAGCCTTGACGCGATCGTGCATTCGGCCGCCGCCCAGCGGGTCGGGCATGTGGAGATGCACCAGATCAGCCTTGTTCGCCAGGCGGGCATCCTGCTCGACGATAGCCGGTGGCTGATCAGCGAAGAACTCGATCCTGGCTCCGCAGTCCGCCGCCTCGCGGGTCGGGTCGGAGATGCACGAGACATGGTCGAAGTCGAATGCTTCAGCGGTGCGGATTTGGCCCTCGACCAGAATGCGGTGGTCGGTTGCGTATCGCCCGTACTCGACTCCGATCCGGTCCGCGGCGAACATCATGGTGATCGGCATCAGAGGGAGTGAGTCCGTCGTTCGGGCCTCGATCATTGCCAGAACACGATCGCGTCCGTTCATGGATCGCTCGCTCCTCGTGAGTGTCTGTTGGACCAGGTTGCAGCCTACCGCGGGGATGCTCACCAGGCAAGCAGTGATCCCTTGCCTTGTCGAGTGAACCGGGACCGGCTACAAAGTCGTCCTATGGTTGACCTTCTTGGGCGGTGGATTGCCCGCAGATCATGGATTCTCGTCTTCGTCTGGATGGCGGTGCTGGCGGCCGGCGTCTGCTGGGTCATGTTCACCGAGCCGTTGCCGCCGAGCGATCTCGGTTCGTTTTTACCTGAGGGTTCGCCGCAGAACAAGGCCGTGGATATTCTCCGCCAAGCGTTTCCGGAGTTGGCCGCCCGCAGCAGCACGATTGTCGTGGCCCACCGTGGAGCCGGTTTGACGTCCGAGGATTTCACCTGGCTCGGTTCATTGGCCATCGAGATCGGGAAGGCGACCGGTGGCGTGGTTCTGTCGCCCGCGATGCCCTTCTTCAACCTCAGATTGGTCAGCGAGGACAGGCAGGTCGCCATGGTCGTGGCCAACCTCAAGACCGGCTTCATCAGCGACGCCTCGGCTGTCGAGGTTCGCAAGATCGAGACGCTGGCGGCTTCGGGGTGTCCGGCAGGCCTGCAGCTGGAGTTCACCGGCGTCGCCGCGATCGGGCGCGATTATGCCGCCGCGACCCGAAAAGCCATGCATCACACCACTTTGGTCACCATCACCGCCGTGCTGGTCATTCTGGTCGTGGTGTATCGTTCGCCGGTAGGGGCTTTTGTGCCCCTGGCCTCGATCGGCACCAGCGTCTTTCTGGCCTTCGTTCTGCTGAGCCTACTGGTCCGTGGGGGATGGCAGGTCACCGACATCGAGCGACTGTTCGCAGTGGTTCTCCTGTTCGGCGCGGGTGTTGACTACGCACTGTTCTGGATTGCCGGGTACCGGGAGCTGGTCGTGGAGACGCCGGACCTCAATGCCGCTGCCGTGGAAGCGACCCGGTGCACCAGCCCGGCCATTATCGCCAGCGCCGCGACGACGATTTGCGGGCTCAGCATGATGATCGCCTCCGACCTCATTCCCACCAAGAACGTGGGCAAGGTCCTGGCCCCGGTGCTGGTCGTCGCCCTGCTCGCCGCGTTGACTCTCTCTCCCGCCGTCGCCCGGCTGCTGGGCAGAGCGTTGTTCTGGCCGGTTGGGATGAAGGCTCCGCCGAGCCTGGGCCAGAGGACGGTCTGGCCGATCCTGGCCGGGTACGTCGGCCGCGCCCCTGCAGCCATCCTTGTCCTGGGCGTGGTGGTTCTCGGCCTTCCCGCACTGAAGGCCCCATGGATCGAGCTTCGTTACGACTCGCTTTCCGAGCTGCCCCTGGGTTCTTCATCGGAACGTGGCTTCAGGTTGCTGGAGAAGCACTTTGCGCCCGGCCAGCTGTTTCCGACCCAGGTCGTGCTGGAATTCGAGAGAGCCTTGCCAGAAGGTAACGCTCTGGGGAAGACATGCCGTGAACTCAGCGATAGGATCATGCGTCTCCCTGGTGTTGAGGATGTCTATTCCCTCGACGCCCCCCTGGGTTCTCGCGGCTGGGGCAGGCAGGTCGCGGTCGTGGACGGCCTGATCAAACGCGCCGCCAAGCCATACTATCAGTCGCCGAAGAACCCTGCGCTGAGGTTCGAAGTGCTGATCAAGCACCGGCCCTTCTCGCGAGAAGCCATGGCGCTGATTGGGGAGGTTCAGGCGATCGCGCTGGCGTATGGCCACGAGCTGGGTGCGGCCGGGTCGGCGGCGGCGGCGACGCTTTCCGGGCTGACACCTTATATCATCGATGTTCGGACCATCTCCGGCGCCGACCAGGTGCGGGTCATGTGCCTGGCAACGATTGTGATTGGTCTCATCGTCGTGGCCGTGGTCCGGGATCTGCCGCTGACCTTGTTCATGATCTTCGCGACCTGGCTGACTTACGGCGCGACGCTGACCATTTGCGATGCCTGTTTCGTCCACTTGTTCGGAGAGAGCGGCCTGGACTGGAAAGTCTGCATGATCGTGTTCGTGATCGTGGTGGCCGTTGGGCAGGACTACAACATCTTCCTGGTGTCGCGTCTCCAGCGCGAGGCCCGGCGGGCGGAGGTCCGCGAGGCCACGGCCCGGGCCATCGTCAACACCGGGTCGGTGATCAGCAACTGCGGTCTGATCATGGCCGCCACGCTCGGCTCCTTGGCGGTCGGCGGCCTTTCCCTCCTTCGTCAGATCGGCTTGGCCCTGGCGGTGGGTATCCTGATCGACACCTTCTTCGTACGGCCGGTGCTGATCCCCAGTTTCTTCCTGGTTTGGCGCCGGCGGGCGGTCACGCGCCGGGAGGTCGCCGGTCCCGGGTGAGATGGTTGTGCGGGTCGTTGCCGGCGATGGGCATGGGCAGGGGATCGGAAGCCCTCGATGTAATTTAACTCCTTTTCTATGAAGGAGTTAGTGTTTTTTCAGGAATAGGCAAGAACGCCTTTTTCCTTGGTGAATGGTCGTCCACGCGGTACAATGCTAGCCTCTTGTTTGCCCTGGGGGGGCGTGAATCGTACGGTTTGCCTGTTGACCGGTCTCCTGCGTTGCAGGGTGGGGGGCGAACCCGGAGGGGCACGGCGTGTTACCGGAACTTCTACGGTCCAGCCTGAACGACGCGTGGCGCGGCGATGATCGCGGCGATCGTGGTGGCGTTCACAGGGTGGCGGATTTCACGGGTGGCAAGCCTGCGGTTCTGCGCCGGCGCACAGTCTATCTGCTCTGCTTCCTCGGTATTCTCGGCATTCTGTACGGTAGTCTTGCCCCGTTCCAGGTGGATCGCGGTCGACAGTTTGGGTGGGGGCTGCTCTGGCATCCCTTCATTCCCAGCGATGCCATTGCCAATGTACTGGTCTACGTCCCGATGGGGGTTTGCCTGCGGCTCATGGTTCGGCGGCGAGGGTCGATCCGGCTTGCTGAGTATGCGGCAACCATGGCTGTGGCGGGGAGCCTGAGCTATCTGGTCGAGGCCTGTCAGACGGTGCTGGCCTACCGAGTGGCGAGTTGGCTTGACGTGATCTGCAACGTGAGCGGAGCGGCCATCGGAGCGAGTATGGCCCCGACCGTGCAGCGGGTGATCCGCAATCAGCATGCAGCTCTGTACCTTGGTTTGCGCAGCCAGCCGTACGGCGCCGCGGCGGCAGCAACACTGATTGTGTTGGCGGTTGCGGCTCTGATGCCGTTCGACGTGCATCCGACCATGGGCCACCTGGGGCGGCGGCTGCACATGTTGGCTCAGTCCTCGCTGGCCCTGCCCTGGACGGCTGCGGCCAGTCCGAGCAACCCGCTGACTCCGCTGCAGAATGTCGACAAGTTGATCGGGGCCTCGGCCTTCGGTTTCGGGGCGCTGATTCTGGTGTTGGCCGGGTGTGAGGCGGGCCGCCTGCGTGAGGCGGCCGTAAGGTACGCGTTGACTCGGATGCTCGCCCTGGCCACGGTGATCGAGTTGCTCCAGCTGTTCACGGTGGCTCATGTGGCCGATCCGCGTGATCTCCTGATTGCCTGGGCCTTCTGTGGACTGGGAGCGGCCATCGGGTCTCGGGTGATTGCCCGATCCCGGTGCCGGCTTCCGCAGCCAGCGAACGTGCTGCGCGGCCTGGTACTCGTCGTTGCGATCGGTTTGGCGGGTCGCGGCGCCGCCGCAGTTCTGCTTCCGACGGGTGGCGAGCACGCCGTGATGTCTTCATGGCTGCCGATGGCGACTTCCTTCCACCGTCCATGGGACAGTCTCTTGGGGGCCTACCTGAGCAGCCTGGCCTGGTACGGACTCTTCGCAGGTTCGCTGGTCTTGAGTTTCCGGGCTGCCCGCCGCGTGCCGCGATGGACCGCGTCGACTACGGCCGCGGCCGCGCTTGTCGGGCAGGCGGTTCTGGCGATGAGCGGACAACCCGTGGACACGGCTCACATCTTCCTGGCGCTGCTGGCGGGCGGGCTTGTCCAGCGAGCTGACCGCGCCCTGTTTGGGCCTTGCCGGATGGGCGCCGAGCCGGTTTGCAAACTCGCCTGAGTCTGCTAATCTACCGACCATGACTCAGCACCCAGAACTCGAGAAGTGGATTCAGGAATGTGCTGCCCTCTGCCAGCCGGACAAGATTGTCTGGATTGATGGGAGCGACGCCCAGCGTGATGCCCTCCGGGCCGAGGCGGTGGCGACCGGGGAACTGATTGAGCTGAATCAGGACAAGCTACCGGGCTGCTACTTCCACCGCACGTCCCCGACGGATGTCGCGCGCACGGAGCACCTGACCTACATCTGCACGAAGGACAAGGAGAACGCCGGCCCGAGCAACAACTGGATGAGTCCAAGCGAGGGGTATCGCCGGGCAGCAGAGATTTTCCGAGGCTCGATGCGCGGGCGGACGATGTACGTGATTCCGTTCTCGCTCGGGCCGGTCGGCTCGGTATTCTCGAAGGTGGGCGTGGAACTGACGGACAGCGTCTACGTTGTGCTCAACATGCTCATCATGGTGCGGTGCGGGCGCGAGGTTCTGGAGGTGTTGGGCACGGACGGTCGGTTTACCCGATGCCTTCACGGCAAGGCGGACTGCAACCCGGATCGTCGGCTGATCCTGCACTTTCCCGAGGACAACACGATCTGGAGCGTCGGCTCGGGGTACGGCGGGAACGTGCTGCTCAGCAAGAAGTGCATGGCCCTGCGGCTGGGCAGCCATTTCGCCCGTGAGGAGGGCTGGCTTGCGGAGCACATGCTCATCCTGGGTGTCGAAGCCCCGTCGGGGCGGATCGAGTATCTGGCGGCCGCTTTCCCGAGCGCTTGCGGGAAGACCAACCTGGCCATGCTCGTACCGCCCGAGGGCCTGACCCGCAAGGGCTATCGAATCTGGACAGTCGGGGATGATATCGCCTGGATGCGGATCGATACGGACGGCCAATTGTGGGGCGTGAATCCGGAGACGGGTTTCTTCGGCGTTGCGCCGGGCACGAACTCGACGACCAACCCGAACGCCATCGCGACAGTACGGCGGAACACGATCTTTACCAACGTGCTGCTTCGCGAGAACAAGACGGTCTGGTGGGAAGGCGCCGACGGTCCGCCGCCGGCTCAGGGCATCGATTGGAGGGGTGACCCGTGGCGGCCGGACGCGGTGGACGAGAAGGGCAAGCCCGTGCCCGGCGCCCATGCCAACGCGCGGTTCACGGCCCCGGTCACACAGTGTCCCTCGATCAGCTTCCGCATTGAGCACCACCACGGCGTGCCCATCTCGGCGATCGTGTTTGGCGGCCGGCGGGCTCGCCTGGCGCCGCTGGTGTACCAGGCTTACAGCTGGCAGCACGGTGTATTCATGGGGGCGAGCATGGCTTCCGAGCGGACCGCGGCCCAATACGGGAAGATCGGCGAGGTTCGCCGTGACCCGATGGCCATGCTGCCGTTCTGTGGTTACCACATGGGTGACTACTTCCGCCACTGGCTCCAGATGGGCCAGCGGATGCGGCGGCCGCCGAAGGTGTTCCACGTGAACTGGTTCCGAACAGATGAGGAAGGGGAGTTTCTCTGGCCCGGCTACGGCGACAACCTGCGGGTGTTGGAGTGGATCCTGGACCGCTGCCGCGGGCAGGCTGAAGCGATCGCGTCGCCGATCGGCTACCTGCCCACGCCGGACAGCCTGGACATGACCGGGCTGGACCTGTCGCCCAAGGTGGTTGAGGGACTGCTCCGGGTCGATCGGTCGGAATGGCTCAAGGAAGTCGAGAGCGTTCGGGAGCACTTCGCGACGTTCGGGGACCGCCTGCCTCACGCCTTGGGCGACGAGTTGGATTCGCTGCATCGGCGGCTGTTGACCTGATTCGCGGATGAAGCGGGACGGTCGGGCAAAGGAGGCCGGGCATGAGCAGAGTGGTGAATCGGCGGGAGCTGCTGGGGCGGTCGGTGGTTCTGCTGGCCGGAGCCTCTGGGAGTTGCACCGCGACAGGAGCGGCGTTTGCCCAGGTGGGAGCAGCCGCGCCGCCGGTGAGCGCGCGGAAGATGAAGCTGGGGCTGGTGACCTACAACATTGCCCCGGACTGGGATCTGCCGACGATCATCGATCGATGCCGCAAGTTGAAGCTGGCCGCCGTCGAGCTGCGGACCACGCACAAGCACGGGGTCGAGCCGGCGCTGTCGAAAGCCGAGCGAGCCGATGTCCGCAAGCGGTTCACCGACTCCGGCGTGGTGTTGTGCAGCCTGGGCTCGACCTGCGAGTACCACGATCCCGATCCGGCCAGGCTGGCGAAGCAGATTGAGGTGACCAAGCAGTTCATCGGCCTGGCCGAGGATCTCGGGGCCAAGGGGGTCAAGGTTCGGCCCAACGGGCTTCCCAAGGGCGTGCCCGAGGAGAAGACCCTGGACCAGATCGGCAAGGCTCTGGCCACATGCGGGCAGGCGGCATCCGATGCGGGTGTCGAGATCTGGCTCGAGGTTCATGGTTCTGAGACGTCCCACCCGCCGCGGATCCGGAGAATCCTGGATATCGCCGGCCGGCCTAACGTCGGTGCGACGTGGAATTCCAACGGCACTGACCTCAAGGACGGTTCGGTCAAGCCCTACTTCGACCTGCTCCGCGACAAGATCATGTCGGTGCACATCAACGAATTGACCAGCGGATATCCCTATCGTGAGCTGTTCGGACTGCTCAACCAGAGCGGTTACGACCGGTACGCGCTGATTGAGGCTCAGGGCTTCAAGACCAGGAACGCCGACCCCGCGGACGTAATGCGATTCCTGCAATACTACGTCGCCTTGTGGGGCGAGTTGTCGAAGCCCGCTCAGGCGTGAGCCATACCGCATGTCCGTCGCCTCATCGCCGGTCCGGCAGCTTCGCCAGAAGGTACTGGCCCTGCTGGAGGCCAGTGATCCATACCCTTTCCTGTCCATTGTCGAAGACTACCTGTTGGCCTTACCGGCGGATGGTGCGGTGCGGGCTGAGGCGGTTCGGGAACTCTTCACCTACGATGCCGTGGTGAGCCGGTTGATGGCATTCCTGCGGGAGCGGCTGTCGACCCAGCAGTGAATGTCCGGTGTCGCACGGTTGTTCGCTCCCCATCCTGCCGGTGGTTATCCGCGCGGCTGTCCTGCGGCTCCGACCGGTGATCGACGCTCGCGGAAGGGGCGGGGGCTCAGCTCACGACGGCTGCTGCGGGAGCCGCGGGGATCATGCCGAGCATGAAGACCATGGTGAAAATACCCACCGTTTCGACGATGCCCAACGCGATGATAATGAACGCAAAGCCCTTGCCCTCGCCGTCGCTGAGGGCGCGCACGCCAGCCGCTCCGATTTGTCCCTGCATCCAGGCCGAGAACATCTCGCCAAGACCGGTAGCCAGACCGATACCCAGCATAAGCCCGGCGTTTGCCGCCGCCAAGTCGGGGGCATCCTCGAGAAGTGCCCCCAGCCGGTTCATGACGATCATGGCATAGAGCGTCTGACTGATCGGGGCGCCGACCATGATGATGTAGGTGAAGCTCAAGGGTTTGCCGGATCGAGCCTCCTTGCCCCAGGCCCCGGCGGCGGCCTGACCGGCGGCCCCGATGCCAAGTGCACTGCCCATGGCCGCCAGACCCAGGGCCAGGGCCACGCCCACCGTGCCGAACACGTGGGCCGGCTCCGCGGCACCGAGGATTGCCGAGAAGTTGGTGTGGGCCAGGAAACTCATTGCCTCAGATACCATGGTCAGTCCTCCTGAACAGCGCTCTTGGTGAACGGTCGGTAGGGATAGCCGGTCCACTGCATCCCCAGGTTGTTTGAGAATTCCAGTACGTTGAGCCGTACGCCGTGGGCAAACAGGGCGATCATGCACAGGGCCAGATTGAGGCTGTGGGCGGCCAGCCAGGCCACGGCCACCAGGGGCCAGAAGCCCAGGGTGCCGACCAGGTTGTTGAAGCTCACCGCCAGGACGCTGCCGGCCAGCCCCACGGCCATCAGGCGGACGTAGCTGATGACATCCGAGAAAGTGCCCAGCATGGCCAACGGGGCATTCGCAGTGCCCAGCAGAACACGCTTCAGGGGGTTGGGATGGCTGTTGTCGAACAGAACGGCAAGCGTGCCGCCCGCGAGCAGCAGGTACGGATAGGCAGTGTCCCAGCCGAAAGGCGATCGCAGGACGAACATCTGGACCACGCCCAGGATGCCCCAGATGAACACACCCCAGCCGACCTTGCCGAGGAAGCGTTGATCAGGGAACAACCGTGCCGCCTGCCACCACTGGGCCAAGCTGACGTGCACGGCCCCGATGAGGAAGCTGATCCGCATCATCAGTGTTCGCGACTCCTCGCTCAGATCCACGCGTATCAGCGGTGAGTAGAGTTCAACGCCGAAGAAACTGGAGATCACCAGTCCCCAGGCGATGGCGGCGGCGCCGATGACGATGAGCAGATGAGTCATGGACGCGCCAAGAAGGTACTTGAGCTTCGCGCGGAAGACCAGTGGCAGAAGAAACAGCACGGTCCCGTAGCCGGCGTCGGCGATGAGCATGGCCGAGAAGAGCGGCAGGGCAATCATGAACGGCACGGAGACGTCGAACTCTCGATAGCCGGCCACCGTGCCGAGCATCTTGAACAGACCCTCGATCGGTTCGGCCCACTTGGGCGAGCGGATCAGGGTGGGGGGGTGTTCTTCGGGCTCCGGTTCGAGAATCTGGACGGCCGCGTCAAGTCCTGATTGGGCGAGCTTGCCGGCCAGCGAGGACGCTTCCTTCGCCGGAACCCACCCTTGAAGGGCGGAGAGCAGGTCGCGGTCCAGGGCGCTGCGCTGGGCGACGTCGACCTCGGCACGCAGCCGCATTTCGGGTACGGCCTGGCCCATCGAGTCAGCCAGGCAAGCCAGGTGGGCGAGGCGAAGGGCATCCTGTCTGCCCGCGGCGTCGAGTTCCGCGGCCTCTTGCCGGATCGACGGGGCATCTCGTTCGGGCAGGGGGTACTCCTCGGCGGATTCAGGCAGCCGGATCTCGCTATCGCGGCTGGCGACGCCGACCAGGAAGCGCCTGCCTGGCAGCTCGCTGAACACCTGGACGACCTCGGCATCCATGGCGGCGACATCCTGGGTCGGCACGGAGCAGAAGCGCAGGTCGACTCCGGCGGCTCGGAGCGACTTGATTCGGTCGAGCCGCACATCGCCCCAGATGGCAATCTGCCGCAGCCGGTGGTCCAGGGCGGCAAGTCGGTTGTGCCGGTCGGTGGCCTGATTCCGGATGGCCAGGACTTCGCGGGCGGCGTCGAGCGGCGACAGGGGTGGTGGGGGGGCGGCCGGCGCGATCGCGGACACGATCCGGATGGCCCGCTCAATGTCCGCGATCTCGCCCAGCGTTTTCTCGTTAGGGGCGGCCTTGGCCGGGTCAACCGGCACCAGATGCATGACGCCCAGATCGCCGAGGACGTCAACCGCGCGAGTCTGATCCCGAGCTCGGCAAGCAACGAACACCTTGGCCATCGGAACGATCATCCGCCCGCCTCCTCGTGGCCATCGGTCTCGTTCCGGCCGACCGGCCCCGCGTCCGAGCCCTCGGCGAGGACCAGGGGTTCCATGCCCGCGGCCAGCTTGCTCTTGGCGATCTTGGCCCGGCCGACGGCCGCGGTCATCTCGTCGCCCAGCTTGATCCGAATGACCCGGATGGCCTCCTGGGCTTCCGGGATCTTCACCTTCTCGAAGAGGTTGACGCGCTGGGTGATCCGGGTCAGCTCCCGGGTGAGCAACTCGTATTGGCGGGCGTAGACGTCCATCTGTGCGGTGCGGCGGTTCAGTTCGCGATAGCCTTCAACCACCTGGTCCACCCACGGCGGCGTGCCGAACAGGCTGTACGAGATGGGAGCAAAAACCACCTCCTGGAACACAGGAACAGACACCCCGGCCACGTTCATGCTCGAGGTCCTGATCTCGACCGGGTCGGCCAGTCTGCGCACGGATACGCCGGCCAGATCGGCCATCACGCCCTCAAACCTCCGGAACTCGGCCTCCGCCGCCCGCAGCGCCGCCTCGGCCTCGCGCCGCTTGCGGGCGATGTCGCGCTGGGCGATCTGCAGCTGCTGCTGCTTGAGCTTCAGCATGGGCAGATAGCGCTGAAAGCGATGCAGGGCATCTCGGTAGCGCTTCAGTTCGGGGCGGGTGAGTTTGACCTTCGCGGCCACGGTTCTGTCCGTTTCCTCGTCGGTTCTCAGGGGCGCTGTGCCGTGCACGCGGCATCGGCGTCCCGCCGGTGTCCTCGAAATCTCACGACGCGCTCTTCGGCCAGTGCTTCTCGATGATCGTCCGGCGAATGCCGGTCTCGGCCGGTTCGAAGCACTCGGCCAGAATCGCCCAGCAGCGGTCCAGGGCCTCGAAAAGCGGCATGTTGACCGACAGGTCCATGATCCGCTCCTCGAGCAGCTGTCCGTACTTGAGCAGCTTGTTGTCCCAGTCCGACATCTCGAAGCCCATGTCCCGTTTCTCCCGGCTCTCGCGGCAGAGGGCATACAACTGGATGCAGCCATCCATGATCGCCCGGTGGTCGTCGCGGGTCTTTCCGTTGACCTGCTGCTTGAGTCGCGAGAGCGAGCCGAAGGGTTCGATCCGCCCGTTGCGCAGGTAGAACTGCCCCTCGGTGATGTAACCCGTGTTGTCTGGCACCGGGTGGGTGACGTCGCCGCCGGGCATGGTCACGCAGGCCAGCAGGGTCATCGAGCCGGCCCCGTCGAAATCGACCGCTTTCTCATAACGCCTGGCAAGCTGCGTGTAGAGATCGCCGGGGTAGCCGCGGTTCGACGGGATCTGCTCCATGATGATCGCGATCTCCTTGAGGGCGTCCGAGAACGCGGTCATGTCGGTGAGCAACACCAGGACCCGCTTGCCCTGCAATGCGAACTGCTCGCCGACCGCCAGGCACAGGTCTGGCACCATCAGGCACTCGACCACCGGATCGGCCGCGGTGTGGACAAACATGATTGCCCGTCCGAGCACGCCGCCCTCCTCGAAGGTGTGACGGAACTTGAGGTAGTCGTCGTGCCTCAGGCCCATGCCGCCGAGAATGATGATCTCCGCGTCGGCCTGGAGGCCGATCCGGGCCAGTAATTCGTTGTACGGCTCCCCGGCGACAGAAAAGATCGGCAGCTTCTGTGATTCGACCAGGGAGTTGAAGACATCGATCATCGGGATGCCGGTGTGGACCATCTTGTCCGGCCGGCGGCGCTTGATGGGGTTGACCGGCGGCGAGCCGGTGCTCACCCGCTCGGCATCGACCTCGCCGCGTCCGTCGCGCGGGCGGCCCGATCCGTCGAACACCCGGCCGAGCAGGGCCTCGGAGAACGGCATCTGCATGGGCTTGTGCAGCATCCGGACCCGGTCGTTGTTGGACACGCCTTGCGTACCGGCAAAAACCTGCAGACTGACCTGCTGGCCTTCCAGGCGAATCACCTGGGCGAGCGACTCGCCGCGATCCGAGGTGATTACCGCCAGGTGGTCATACCCGACCTCCCCGGCCCGGACCGTGACCACGTTGCCGGCGATACGGCTGATCTCGTTGTAGTACTTCCTCATGCCTCGCGCCCTCTCGTGGCGATGAATCGATCGATCTCGCTCAGCAGTCGCCGGTACTCCTCGCTGTCGGTGGCGGCGTAGTTCCAGTTTCTGAAAAGATCGGAGATCCTGACGACGGCCGCCCGAGCTTCGGTCTTGTCCGCGAAGTCATAGCCCACCTCGACGACTTCGAGCATCTTGTCGAAGGCGAATACCTGCCGTTCCGCGGGCGTCGCCCCGTCAACCTCATCGAATGCGTTCTGCTGGAGAAAACAGTTGTCGAAGAGGTCCGCCAGCAGGGCGTCGGTGAAATCATCCGTCGATGTGCCTTCCTCGCCCACCACGGTCATCATCTGGCGGATCTCGTTCCCGCGCGAGAGCAGGAAGCGGGTCTTGCGAACTTTCGCCGGCGCGATGATGCCCGTGTACTTGCTCCAGGAATCGAGCGGGTCAATCGCCGGATACCGCCGGGCGTCGCTGCGGGCTCGCGACAGGCCGTGGAACGCCCCAACGACCTTGAGCGTACCCTGGGTGACCGGTTCCTCGAAGTTGCCACCCGCAGGGCTCACCGTGCCCCCGATGGTCAGCGTACCGACCCGGCCGTCCCTGAGCTCGATCGCTCCCGCCCGCTCGTAGAAGGCCGCGATGCGGCTCTCCAGATAGGCGGGAAACGCCTCTTCCCCCGGTATCTCCTCCAGCCGGCCGGACAACTCGCGCATGGCCTGGGCCCATCGCGACGTCGAGTCGGCCAGCATCAGGACGTGAAGCCCCATCTGCCGGTAGTACTCGGCGAGCGTCGCCGCGGTGTAGACCGACGCCTCGCGGGCCGCGACCGGCATGGCCGACGTGTTGCAGATGATGATGGTGCGATCCATGAGGCTCTTGCCGGTTCGCGGGTCGGTCAACTCCGGGAACTCACGCAGCGTGTCGACCACCTCGCCGGCCCGCTCGCCGCAGGCCGCCACGATCACCACGTCGATCTCGGCGTTCCGCGATGTGATCTGCTGGAGCACGGTCTTGCCCGCTCCGAACGGGCCGGGAATGCAGTATGTTCCTCCGCGTACGATCGGGAACATCGAGTCAATGATCCGCACGCGGGTCACCAGGGGTTCGGTGGGCATCAGCCGCCGGCGCGACACGTTCAGGGGCACCTTCACCGGCCAGCGCTGCTGCATGGTGACCGGCCGCTCCTGGCCGTTCATGTCCTTCAGCACCGCGATTTCCCGGTCGATCGCGTAACCGCCGTCCGCAACAATTCGCTCGACCGTGAATGTGCCTTGCCAGCCGAACGGCACCATGATCTGGTGGGTGAAGATGCCCTCGGGGACGGTGCCCAACGTGCTGCCGGCCACCACGATATCGCCTGGCTTGACCGCCGGGGTGAAGCTCCAGCTTCGATCGACGGGCAGGGCGGGCAGGTATTGACCCGGCTCAAGGAAGAACCCCGTCTTCTCCGCCAATTGCGGCAGCGGATTCTGGAGCCCGTCGAACACCTGCCCGAGCAACCCGGGACCGAGGTCCACGGAAAGCATCTCTGTGGTGAACTCGACCGCATTGCCGACCTTGAGTCCCCGGGTGTCCTCAAAGACCTGGAGATCGGCGCGCTGGCCGCGCACGCGAACCACTTCGCTGAGCAGCCGCACTCCGTCCGACCGCACGCAGTAACCCACCGAGTTCTGCACCACGCGATCACCGGTTTCGGCGATCACCAGGCTTCCATAGACGGCTGCAATCTTGCCAGTCACGAGCTCACCCTTTCCACATTCCCCGATGCCCCGTGGACGGGTTCGCCCGCCGCCCGGCGTTCGTCCGCCTCCACGATCCGCCGCCAGTGTTCAAGCAGCATGATGCGGGCGGCATATACGGCCAACTCGTCGTCAGTGAAGGTGAACCACGGATCGCGCTCGGCCAGCCACGCCCAACGAGCCTGGATCAAGACCTGCTGGCCGGCCAGGGGGGTCCCCGCGGAGGCCCAGTCACTGACGGTGGCGGCGAAGTCGCGGCCGCCTTCCGCCAGGTCGGATGCCACGAGGTAGTCGGCTGGATCCAGCCCCAAGCGCCGGGCACGAGCCGTCGCCAGGGCGTTCCGAAGCCCGACTTCACTTCGAACCCAGCCGGACAGAACGCCGCTCCCGGTTCGCTCGGCCACCCCTGCGGCGTGGCGGAAGTAGGTCTCCCAAAGATTGTCCACCTCGACCGCCCGACGTGGAGCGTTCAATCCGTCTTCCGCCTCGCCGCCATCGACGCCAAATCCGGCGAGGTAGGGCGGTAGCGGACTCTCCCCGCGGACTTCCGGAACGCTGAGGACAACCGGACGTGCCTCCTGAATCTCACCGGCGAGGAATGCCTCTCGCTGCACAAGATCGTCGAACAGGAAAAACGTCTCCATCAGCGTCCGGGCAACCGATTTCCGATCGAAGCGTTCGAGCAGCTGTTCGGCCTTCAGCGGCGCCGGACTGCCCAACTCGCCGACGGCCGGCAGGGAGGCAAGGTCGTAGTACGGTTGGCCCGGCATGTCCGCAGACTCCTGTCAGGTTGTGGCCCCGGCCTCGGCCAGCAGCCTGCGCAGCTCGGGACCCACTAGCTCGGAGAGGATCGATACGACCGATTCCGCGGTGACGTCAACCGTGCCTTCCGTCACCTGATATTCGAATCCGGCGGCCTTCAGTGTGCCGACGAGATTGACCATCACCCCTTGCCCTTGGGCCTCCGCCTGCAGGGACGAGACTGCCCAGGCGGCGAGTTTCTCGCGCATCTCCGGGGCCACGTTGATCGTGACCGACTCGTCACCGGCGACGTCGGCCTTGACGTAGGCCATGATGACATCGTGAAGGACCTTCTCGAGGAAGGTCGGCTCGGCCAGCTGATCCCTGACCGCTTTGTCCAGAACATACCGCAGGGCGCGAGTCAGGGTCTCGCGCAGCCGGACGACCGTATCGCGTGCCGCCAGACGCAGCTCCGTCTCGGTGCGGGCTCGGAGGACGCGGCATTCGGCTGCGGCCTTGTCCAGAATCCCGTGAGCCCGGGTCTCCGCTTCCTGGATCATCGCTGCGGCCTTCCGCTCGGCTTCGGTGCGGATCTTCTCCGCCTCAGTCCGGCCAGCCTCCACCCCCTCGGCCTGCAGCTTCTCGACAAATGCCTCGATCGTTCCAGCCATGACCGCACTCCCGCAGGCCCGGCCCAAACCGGGTCCGCAGCCGGCTATGGTAGGCGGAAACGCGGTCCGTGAAAACCCGCCGAGGACGATTCAGATCGGTTTGTTGTCCCTATTTTGACTGCTTGAGCCAATCTGCAACTGTCTGCTGCTGTTCGCCCTGGAAGCGGTTGTAGTCGTCGGGTGTCAGGTGCGTCAGAGCGGCCGGAGCACCCTTGGATTCCCACCATGCCCGAGCCTTGGCGACACAAGCGGTGATGTCCGACAGACTGGCTTCCCGATCGTGGATCGGCGAGACGATCAGACATGGACGAGGGGCGATCATGGCCAGGAGATCCTCGCAGTCATAGGGCAGTTCGCGCTCGCGCCCATGGAACAGCCCCAGTCGCGGGATCAGGCCATGCCATTCCCACAATCGCCGGAGACCGCCGGTGGGCTTGGCATCGGTATCCGTCCGCATCGGGGTGAAGCCGGCAAAGGAAGCGATGCCGGTGATCCGGTCGTCCAGAGCCGCAGAGTACAGGGCCACTGTGCCGCCGAGCGAGTACCCGACGCAGAAGATGCGCCCCGGGTCAGTCGGCGGCAGTTCGATGCCGCTCTGACCCGGGCCGGCCGGTCCACCCTTGCCGGTCAGGAAATCGACCGCGGCTCGGACGTCCGCCACCATCTTCCCGAGCTTCGACCAACGAGGGTATCGCCCATAGAAGTCCCGACCTTCCGCCAGTCGCCGGCCAAAGCCCAACTGATCGAAGGCCAGGACGGCATATCCTTTCTGGGCGAGGCTGTTGTGGATTCGCGGGCCCAGCATGTACCCCCCCGTATAGCCCGAGGAAAAGGAGTAGGGGTGCAGCCAGATGACGCAAGGCATCGGGTCCTTGATGTTGGTGCGATAGAAGAGGTCGCCCCGCACATTGTGCCCGAAGCTGATCGCCAGGCGAGTCACCTCCTTTGGCTTGCCGTCATCGCGGCCCATCAGGGCGGATTCGTGGGCGACTTCCCTGCTATAGGTGCCGCCGGGGTCGATACCACTCGCGGGGGGTTCGCCCAAGGCCCAGAGAACGGTCTGTCGAGCGTCCTGGCCGGTTGGCGGCGACAGCGAAGCGGAGACCTGTTTGGCCTTCCACTCCGACCAATCGAATGCGTGGAACAACTGCTCCGGGAACTCAAATGCGTTCCGTCCGAAGGCACGGTCGAACCAATCGAAGTAGGATTCCGCGTCCTGGGCATTCCATTCGTGGCTGCCTTCGCGCCAGCGGATTCGCAGAGCTTCCGGCTTGCCCAGTAGCCGGTAGACTTCGCGGTTGGCTACGTAGTTGCGCTCCACCGCGAAGGTCGTGGTCACGTCGTCGTTGCACGCCGTGGATAACAGACAGAATCGCGGGGCAATCAAGGCAGCCAGGGCGTGAATGTCGGTGGGCAGCTTGTCCTCACGGCCAGTGAACATGCGGATCCGGGGATGGAACCAGTCGGCGGTCCCCTGCTGGCGCGACATGAATTCGACGCTCTCCTCGAATGCCGTCTCACTGACGAACCGGAACGGGGAGTCACCGCCCGTGCCGGAACTGCTGGAAACGACCGCGGTGAAACGTTCGTCCAGGGCAGCCGCGATCATCGTCTGCTTGCCGTTGCGTGAATGGCCGGTAAGGGCGATCTGATCCTTGCGGACCTCGGGCAGGGTGACGAGGTAGTCGAGGACGCGGCTGGCCAGCCACGCTCGCCGGGTGAGCCTACCCCAATCTGCCTTGGGATAGGCCTCGGCGAACTTGTCGCCCTGATCATTGCCGTCGCCGCCCGGATAGACGCACACCAGGTAGCCGCGGGCCAGGCCGATGAGCCCGACACGCCGGTGGGTGGATTGAGTCATGAAGACCGGGAAAGGGCCTGTTCCGTCGGGCACCTGCAGTTCGATCGTAATGGCTACTTCCGGGACGGTCGTTGTTCGGGTCGCATATGTCAGCCGCACCTCGCGTCGCGCGCCGCCGGCCAGTTTGTCTGTACGCACGATCTCGGCCTTGGCAAGGGCGGGAATTTCCTCCGGCACATGCCCAAGAATACCGTCGCAAAGCAGGCGGCGCAGTTCGGCCCGGCGTCTCCCCCAGTCCTCGGTCGTCCGTACCGGCAAGCCGTCCTCGAACCGCAACAGCGGCGGCAGATCCGCCCACGACTTCATCGACGCAAAATCCGGGGTCTTTTCGCCCGTTTCTTCCATCCACGCCTCGAACCACGACAGCGGTGGGGCGAGGAGCCGGCTCTCCGCGCTTGCGGCCGGGCCCTGGGCCTGCACGCCGGCCGTTGCCGCCCACATCGGCGCGGATAGAACGATCCATCGAACAATCACTGTCGGCATGATGATCCACCTCGATCAGAATCGGTACTCGCCCGGCACTCGTCGATTGACGATGTCCGGATGTTCTTCGAGGGCCTGCTCAATGAACAGGGCCTGGTCCTCATCATTCAGCGAGGTCACCAGCGTGATCTTCCGGTTGTCGGTCAGCGCGGCGTTGACCTCGTCGGCCAGTCGACGCTTCCGGCGCCCCTCGCGTTTTCTCCGTCGGCAGCAGATCTGGTCGATGCCCGCCTCCAGGATTTTGTGGTGGCCTCGCCGGGGAGGCTGCCGATGCTTGATCCTCAGTATACCGTTCCGCACGGTCAAGGTTGTCGAGTTCGGAAGGCAGTGCGGCATGAAGTGGGTTTTCCTGGAACTCGAAGGAACACGCGTGCGTCGGCCCGATTAGGTCAACGCGAGGGTGGCCAGGGTGCTGACCGCCAGGGCCTGCTGCAGATCCGGAATATCCACGTACTCGTCAACGCCATGGGCCGCCTCGAGCTTGCCGGCACCGAAGATGGCTACCGGATGCCCTTTATGGTGGTAGATCCTGGCATCGCAACTCGTCTGCCAGGCTACCGGTTGCGGCCAGGGCGAGCCTATCGCGGCGAAGGCCGCCTTCAGAGCCTGCATCGGGACACTGTCCGGCGTGTCAGCATAGGCATCGTTGTGCAATCGATCGAACGACATGTGCACCATGGCCTCGTTGAACTTGAAGCGACGCAGCTTGCAGTAAGACTCGACGCCTCGCCGGGCGGCGCCCGCCATACGGTCCTGGATGTCGGCCATCCGGTGGGACGGCGTGAAACCCTGCCCGCCTTCGAGCACGATCTCCTGGTCATCGCCGCCACCGTCGGCAAATCGCCCGGTAGCCTTGATGTTCGGGAAGTTCGGGGCGATCCGCAGCAGGCCGCCGAGCAGGTACGCCGCCTTGGTGATCGCGCTGTCGCAGTCCGCTACCGCGGCCATGTGCCCGCTCTTGCCGTAGATGTCGATGCGGAAGTTCTGCGTCGTCGCGTTCGGCAGTACCTTGATGTCAAAGTGCCTGGCGACCTTGGGCTTGCCCGTAGCCGAGTCGGTGACCTTGGTCTTGTCACCGTAGACCTTCACATACTCCGCCAGGGCGTCCTCAAAAAACTCGCCCATCTTCATCGCCATCCGTTCCGGTTTGGCCCCGGAGCGCGCGATCAGTTCAAGAGCCACGTGGTCACAGACGCTGCCCGGGTGCTTGCCGTAGGGCCCGAGCACGCCATGATTGGTCTGGACGTGGTCGGGAGTGAACAGCGGGGCGTTCGTCTCCTCCTTGATCCGCCGGCCTTCCTTCTCCAGCTGGTAGACGACCAGCGGGAACATCTCGACCGCGCCAACGTTGGGTAATCCTCTGGATGAGAGCCGGCAGCGGTAGTACACCGCCCCGCGGTGGGCGCAGTAGGGTACCAGGTCCGTTGACTCGAGCATCAGCACGGGTAGCCCGGCGAACCGGGGATCCATGGTCAGCGACAGCGAACCGTTGCCGCCAATCTCCTCGTCGATGGCGAGCTGAATGACGAAGCCGCCGGCCGGCTCGTATCCCAGCTTCTGGTGGAGCTCGCCGAGCAACTTCAACTCGGCCAGGATCACGGCGATCTGAGCCTTGTTGTCACAGGAACCCCGGCCGAAAACCCGACTGCCGGCTTCCCTGGGTCCGAACCAGGGCGAAACCACATCCGCGTGGGCGTGAAGAATGGCCGACGGCCGGCTCTGGGGCGCTTGACCCGACACCTGGATTATGAGGTTGGTGCGGCCGGCGTAGACCTGCCCGGACGGAGGCACCTGGCCGCCAGGACCTGCGGCGTATCCCGGGGGCGAGTAGGCCGGATCGTCGGCGATGCGCGGATCGATCGCCGGTCGTTCCACGGTGATCTCTTGGCCTGCAATCTGCTTCACCTCACGTTCGACCCAATCGAAGAAGGCCTTTTCTCGACTCGCAGTGGCATATGAATCGTCGTCCGGAGCGGTGTTGAACTTCACCAGTTCGACCAGCATCCTCTTCAGGTAAGTCGCGAGTCGTTCGCTCTTGGCGGCTTCCCGGATGTACTCCACCACCTTGGTGTCCAGTTTACTGTTCATTAGTCGGTTGCTCGCAACGGCCGTGCGACTCTCCGTCACCTGCCACCCGTTGACGATCCGTCGATAGGCCACTTGTTGAGCCTGCGGTTGAACGGGATGGGCCGGATCTGGTATCCGACGGCACTTTGAAAGGCCTGTTGGCGGTTCGGTGAGGCCATGTCCATCAACACATTGTAGAGGTACGCCGTCCTCACACGCCGGCGCACCTGCCAGTAGGCCACGAACTCCTGCTCGCGGCGCAGGACGTTCTGCCACACGAATATCGACCGGCCGACGTGATCCACGGCGCAGAGATCCGGGTTGTCCAGGGCTTTCAGTGCCGCTTGTGTCAGCTGGCTTTCCAGGTAGTCCGGGCGATAAGGTTCGCTCATCAGCCGCGGCGTACCCAGTGCTCCTCGACTGGTGGCGAACATCGCCCGCACATCTCCACTACTGTCCTTGAGCATATCGGCTTCCAGTTCGGACATGTTGCGCGATTTACCGTCAACCATGAATCGATAATCCTGTTCCAGCACCGGCATCGACAGGTCGTAGACAGTAGAGCACGGATAACGTTGCAGGACCGCCAGCAGCACCAAAGCGTTATACGCGTTGATCCAATAGGCGGTTTTCGCCGTTCGCGAGCTCAACTGATCCGGCGTGCGCGACGGGCCGGTGACACTGATCAGCGCGTAGAAACGATCCAGCGGTTCGCGGGAAGCGGCCAACTTCTCGTAGTCAATCAAGCCATCTCGGACGTGGTCGCTCAGAACCTCTGACCAGTCGCGATCGCTGTAGATGGGGGGATTTTCCTTAGGCAGCAACGCAGGATTGGGTATCAGCGTCAGTTCCGTACAACCTGTAGTGAGAACACAGCAGAGTCCTGCGAGGATGGAAGGTATCACGGGTGGCGAGGCACGCCCGCGTGCGATGCGGCTTCTTGACATCCGCGTGGTCCCCTTTCTGAACGCGCCGATTCACGGATCGATGGCGGCGTCATTGTACCGGAGCGAACGCGTTCGTCGAGGGCAATAAAAAACCCGAGGCGGTGCCGTCTGGCCGGGGTGAACCAGACGGGCTTAGGGGGGATGCCTCGGGCTTAAGTTATCCTAACCGGGTCTCGGTAAGGTCCGCAACCCCCAATCGGTCGAAAATGGGCGCATACATCGGAAATGTTAGAGATACAGTCGCACAGCAATCCCCGTGCAGGGCCGTTTGTCTCGGATTGTGGGCCATGACGAAGGCCGAAGGCCGTTCTGAGGCCGTTGGGAGCGTTCCGGCGGACTCCGTGAAGGTGGCCGATGCCTGTCCGGCGGATGGGGCGCGGATTCGGGGGAAGCGAGCGGAGAAGCCGGGTGGGGGGGCATCTCGGCCGCGAAGGGGTGGGCTCGCCGGGTTGCCCGGGCCGATGTTCGCGGACGCCGGGAGGGGTTCAGCGATCCCCGCGACAATGGTCTATCGAGGCAATAAGAGTACTGCGGTGCGCAGAAGGATGTATTGCCCAGCGCGCCCGGCCGGGGTGGTGAACTGGCTGGCCGTGCCCGTGTCGAGGTATTAGAATGAGCACGCATGGCAGGAGCCATCGCTCCACCGCCGTGCGCCGTGCTCCCGTACAGGCCGGACGCGTACCCGAACCGAGCTCGCTGGCGAGGATTTCCTTGGGGACTGATCGACTGACGACCGTTGCCTTCGTGGCCCTGGGCTGCGCGAAGAACCTGGTGGATTCGGAGAAGATGCTTGGCCAGCTGGCAGAGGCCGGTGTCGCCATCACCAGCGACGAATCCGATGCGGATGTCATCGTCATTAACACCTGCGGTTTCCTGGAAGCGTCGCGGATCGAGGCCCACGAGGCCATTGCCCAAGCCGTCCGGCAGAAGACGAAGGGGCGATGCCGACGCGTCGTCGTGGCCGGTTGTCTGGTTCAGCGTGACGGCGAGCGGCTGCTTGCGGATGTGCCCGGCATTGATGCCCTGGTCGGTGTGCACCGGCGCGAGGACCTAGTGAAAGCGGTCCTCGAGGTCGGGCACGGCCCCCGGGGACGCAGATCCACGGCACGGTCCGAGCCTGCTCTCTACCTAGGCAAGTACCATCCCCACGTGGACCTGGACACCGCTCGGCTGCGACTGACTCCCCGCCACTATGCGTACTTGCGGATCAGCGAAGGCTGCAACCAAAAGTGCACCTTCTGCACGATTCCTTCGATCCGCGGACCGCTGCACTCCAAGCCGGTGGGTGTCATCCTGGCCGAGGCTCGGGAGCTGATCACGGACGGGGCCCTGGAGCTCAACCTCATTGGCCAGGACACCACCAGCTATGGCCAGGACATCGGCTTCCGGCCCGGTCTGGCGGGCCTGCTTCGCGAGTTGGACCGGCTCGACGGGACTCGCTGGATACGCCTTCTGTATGCCTACCCTTCGGTCTTCACCGACGACATGATCGCGGCGGTCGGCGAATGTGAGCGGGTGGTCAAGTACGTGGACATCCCTCTGCAGCACATCAATGATCGGGTGCTCAAGGCCATGCATCGCCGGGTGACCCGGGCCAAGACCGAGCGGCTGCTGGAGCGAATACGCGAGCGCATTCCCGGCGTGACCATCCGGACAACGTTCATCTCCGGCTTTCCCACCGAGACCGAGGCCGAATTCCAGGAACTGCTCGATTTCGTGAAAGGGGCGGGGTTCTCCGCGGTGGGCGTCTTTCCCTACTCGCTTGAGCCGGACACGCCTGCAGGGCGGATGAAAGGCCAGCTGCCGGCCGAGGAGAAGGAGGCCCGGGCCAGCGCGATCATGGAGGTTCAGCAACAGGTGGCCTTCGCGCATGCCGCCGCCCAGGTCGGGAGATCGTTCGACGTTCTGGTCGACGGCTCCGCCGACAAGGGCCGCTTCGTCGGCCGCCACGCCGGGCAGGCCCCGGAGGTTGACTCGGTCACCTACCTTACCGGCCGCAAGCTCAGATCCGCCCGAATGATCCGCGTCCGATGCGACAGATCCGATGGTTACGATTTGCTCGCTCGTCCGATGAATGATATCCTGCCTCTGCTTGACGGCCCTCGGTAGGGTCGCGCTGGAGTGGCAAGGAGGCGGCCGATACTCAGAATGCGAGTCAATCTGCCTAATCAGATCACGCTCGGCCGACTGGTGCTGGCGATCATCTTCTTCGTCTGCCTGGCCCGGTACGATGCTCGGGTGGTCGTGCCCGCTTCCGGCCTGCTTGACTGGTGCACGGCGCTGTTCCTGGTGGCGGCCCTCTCGGATATCGTCGATGGATACCTGGCCCGCAAATGGAATGAGGTCACGTCCTTTGGCCGGGTGATCGATCCCTTCGTGGACAAGATCCTCGTCATCGGGGGCTACGTATTCCTCGCCGGCGAGGGCTTCGTAGATCCCGGCGGGAGAATGGTGAGCGATGTCTCCGGGTGGATGGTGGTGGTCATTCTCGGCCGCGAACTGCTGGTGACCAGTCTCCGCGGCGTGACTGAGGCGAGCGGGAAGGCGTTCGGCGCCAACCTTCACGGCAAGGCCAAGATGTTCTTGCAGTCGTTCACCATTGTCTGGATCCTCGTAACCGTGGCCCATCCGTATGGTTCCTCCATTCTGGTGCAGGCCCGGCCGTTCGTGATCTATCTCATGATCGCGGTGACCCTTCTGTCCGGCGTATCCTATGTGTGGGCCGCCAAGGGCGTCCTTTCGCAAACCTCGGTGCCCACTTCATGATGCGTCGCGCCCTGATGAGCGGCTTTGGACTAGGATACGCTCCGGTGGCGTCCGGGACCTTCGGTTCGGCGGGGGCCATCGTGATCGCTTTCATTTTCTGGCTGATGGCACGGCATATGGGCAGCACGCCGTTCGTTCTGAATGCGGCCTGGGTTATTCTGACTCTGGCGGCGGGATGGGTGTGCGTGGCCTATGGCTCATGGGCGGCACATTACTACGCCGGACGCTCGCCCAAGGCAGGCGACCCGGGGCAGGTCGTGATCGATGAGTTCGCCGGCCAGTGGCTCTCACTGCTGCTGATCCCGCTTCCGAGCGCGTCGCTGAACCGGACGCTGATCGCCCTGGCCCTCCAGTTCTTTCTTTTTCGGGTGTTCGATGTGCTCAAGCCGCCGCCCGGACGACGCATGGAGAAGCTGCCGGCGGGCTGGGGCATTCTCATGGACGATCTTGCGGCCGGGGTGTATGCCAACGTCATCGGGCAGATCGTCCTTCGACTGATCGTGGCCGGCTGACCGGGATACCCCTCGGGCGGGCGGGACGCCGCCCCTGTTGTGTGAAGCGAGGCTGAATGATCGATGTGCTGCGAGCGGTGGTGTTGGGTGTCGTCGAGGGCTTGACCGAGTTCCTTCCAGTGTCGAGCACCGGACACATGATCCTGGTGGAACCGCTCCTGGGGATTCCGGAGAAGGACCCATTCTGGAGCGGCACCTTCGATGTCTTCATCCAGATCGGGGCCATCCTCGCGGTCGCGGCGCTGTTCTGGACCCGCCTGTGGAAGCTGACCTTCGAGCAGGCCGACGCCCTCCGGCGAAGGCACGCCCCGGTCGCCCTCTCGCTGGCCAGGCCGGGGCCGTTGCTCGGACTGCTCAAGGCGTTCATTCAGGAGCATATCCTGGGCAAGATCCTCGTGGCCTTTCTCCCTGCTGTGATCATCGGCAAACTCACCGCGGACTTCATCGAGGCCCACATGAAAACGACCTTCGTGGTCGCTTGCGCCCTGGTGGTCGGCGGGGTGGCCATCCTCCTCATCGAGTATCTGGTCCGCGACTCGAAGGTCACGGATGCCGCCTCGGTCACGCTCACGACCGCCTTCCTGATCGGCGTCGCCCAATGTCTGGCAATGGTGTTCCCGGGAACCTCGCGGTCAGCGGCCACCATCATGGGAGCCCTGCTGCTCGGCCTGTCGTCCTCGGCAGCGGCGGAGTTCTCGTTCTTCCTGGCCATCCCCACCATGTTTGCGGCCGGCGGCTACTCACTGCTCAAGCACATCAACGAGATCGACTCCTCGCGGCTCGTGACCCTCGCCGTCGGTTTCGTGGTCTCCTTCATCGTCGCCTGGCTGGTAGTCAAGGTCTTCATGCGTTTCATCCAGACGCACCGGTTTACCTCATTTGCGATCTACCGGATTATCCTGGGAATCGTCGTGCTGGGGTATTTCTTCGTGGAACGAGGTCGCGGGTAGGAGGCCATGCCCGTCGCTACGGTGTCCGCTCATGCCCGTCGTCAATGACCAGGCCATCGTCATTCGTAGGCTCGACTACTCCGAGACCAGCCAGGTTCTCGTGTTCCTGACTCGCGGTCACGGGCTGTATCGTCTGCTGGCCAAGGGCGTCAAGCGAAGCACCAGGACCAAGTTCACTCCTGGTATCGACCTCCTCGAGCGGGGTGACCTGTCCTACCGACCTTGCCTGCGGACGGAAGGCGGCCTGGGCACGGTCAGCGAGTGGCGGCAGACCGAGCCCTACCTCGCGCTTCGGGGCGAGATCAGGCGATGGTACGCGGCCCAGTATGCGGCCGACATCACTGCCGCCATGTGCGAGGAGGCCGATCCCCACCCGGACGTCTTCGACGGCCTCGACGCGCTGCTCGCCGGCCTGGCCGGAGGCAACGAAACCCTGCCGCTGACGGCCGCTTTCCAGTGTGGGCTGCTCCGGTCCGTCGGACTGTGGCCGGACCTCGGTCGCTGCGTGATCTGTGACCGGCCGGCCCCTGCCGGTCGAGGCGCCTATTACGCCGCCCATCAGGGAGGACTGGTCTGCCGGCAGTGCCAGCCGAGTCAGGCGGGCACGCGGCTGGTCGCGGCGTCCGTCCTGACCGCTCTCCGGGAACAACGATTCGACGGGCCCGAGGCACGCGGCATCGTCGAACTCCTCGATCACGCCTTCGTCCAGGCGATGGGACGGGCGACGTCGGTGCGGCATGTCACCGGGTAGTACTTGGCGGTCACGGACTGGTGTCCACGACCCAGGTCTTGGAGGTGACGGCGTCAGCTTCGGATTCGAGGGCTCCCGCCGAGTTCCGACCCATGACCTGAACGGCGTAGGAGTGGCCGTCCTGCAAACCGGTCACCGTCAGGGCTTCACTGACAGGTCGATCGGCCGTGGTCCAAGGACCCCATGTTCCGTCATCGCGGATCCGGTAGCGGTAGTGGGTGACGCCGGGGCCGGCCACGGTCAGTGTCGCGGTGGTCTGATCGGTGATCCCGTTCGGCTCGCCCGAGACCGAGGCTCCTCCGGGCACGTACGCGCCCATATCCACCCCGTTGGGACCGGCTCCGATGGCCGGGGAGCCCGGCTGCAGGTGCAGATCGGCCGGTGGATTGACGAACAGCGGATCGGCGTCGATGTTGCCCACGCCGTAGCCATGTTCGCTGGCGGCTACCAGGGTGCGGTTCATCGTCAGCTGCAGGCTCGGGTTGAGGTCCAGGTTCTGGAAGACCATCGGATAGCCATAGAGGATATTACCGTCGAGGGCGGCACCCCGGCCTGGCGTGTAGCCCCGCTCCGGCTCGCCGAAGTTGATCACCGCGATATTGGCGTCGTAGACGGTGTTGTTCTCGAACCAGGCGAAACAATCCTCCTTGAGCAGGAGGGCGTGATCGCAGTTGATGAACACGTTGCGTACGACGGTGACCTCCGAATTCAGGTCGAGGCGTATGCCGGTGGAAATCGCGCTGCTGGTGCCGGGGTTGCCGGTGCCCCAGTAGAAGTCGGTGAAGACATTGCCCTCGATGTGGGCGTCCGTGCCATCCAGGTCTGGGCCGTCGTCACGTCCGCCCAGGAATGTGCAGTTGTAGATCTGGAGGATCGGCCCCGGTCGCTTGCAGCCCGAGAAGTCGATCACGTCGTTGTAGCCGGTGGGCACGCCGAACGTGGTGTTCTGAATGATGAAGTACTCGGAGCCGCTGAGATACAGCCCGTGGAACAGCTCCTTTGAGCCGGCTCCTGGAACGACGCAGTTCTGGACTACGATCGAGGGGTGATCGACCTCCAGCATGGTGGTGGTCACGTTGCTCCAGGTCACGTGGTCCAGCAGCAACCGGGAAGAGGTGACGCCGATCGAATGGCCTTGAGCATCCCCGTAACTCTGGTCAACATAACTCACCACGTTGGCCTGTTGTGTGCTGCTGAAAGCCAGGCCGTCCCAGGTTCCGCTGGTCCCGGGCGCCCGGGTCAGGATGATGTGGGCGGCCTCGGTCCCCTGGGCGACCAGTTTGCCATTTACGGTCAAGCCCGTGCTCGGCTGGAAGAACAGGATCGCGCCCGGTTCGATGGTCAGGGTGACCCCGGCGGGGACGGTCACGTCGCCCGTCACGTGCCACGGGCCGGCGGCGGCGCTCAGGGTCTTGTCAGTTGACAGGGTTCCCGACAGGACGTTCTGGGTCGTGTCGTCGTAGAGGATGTCGATTGTGCCCCGCTCGATTTCATTGCCTGTGCCGTCGGGACCGTCGAAGGCCTGGATCAGCACGGTGTTAAGCCCTGGTGTCAGAGGCACGCCGGTCGTCAAGGCCACGGTCTCGGCCACCAGTTCCAGGTCAAAACCGAGATCGGTGCTGTCCCTCACGGACTGATGGACCTCGACCGCGATCACGTTGGTGGTGTTCGCCGTGAGTAGGGTCGGACTGATGCTGGCCTCGTAGTAGGTGTCTTCTTCCTCGTCGCCGATCGTGCTGCTGGCCAGGGTCAGGTAATCGAAGGAATCCGGCATGTTGTCGACCGTCTGCGGGAGGGTCAGCTTGGTGCCGTTGAGGTACACGGCCGCCCCGTCATCGCGAAGCAGTCGCAGCTTGAGGCCGGTGTACTTGGTCGAGTCGCCCACAGGGAAGGACCGCCGGAAGTAGTAGGTGACGTACTTATTGCTCGAGTCCGCTCCGTAGGAAAGCGCAGGTGAGGTCTCTCCGTCATTACCGTAGCCCAAACGGGCGGCCTGTGGACCCTTCCAGGAGCTGTCGTTGAAACCGGTTTCCTTCCAGGCCGTTCCCTGGTTCGAGCCGTTGTCCAGGTACCGCCATGTGGAACCCTTGGCGATCAGGGTCATGGCCGACGTTTCCGCCACCAGTTCCAGGTTAAAACCGAGATCGGTGCTGTCCCTCACGGACTGATGGACCTCGACCGCGATCACGTTGGTGGAGTTCGGGATGAGCAGGCTGGGGCTGACACTGGCCTCGTAGTAGGTGTCTTCTTCCTCGTCGCCGATCGTGCTGCTGGCCAGGGTCAGGTAATCGAAGGAATCCGGCATGTTGTCGACCGTCTGGGGCAGTGTGACCTTCGTGCCGTTGAGATACACGGCCGCCCCATCGTCGCGGAGCAGTCGCAGCTTCAGGCTGGCGTACTTGGATGTGTCGCCCACAGGGAACGACCGCCGGAAGTAATAGGTGACGTACTTGTTGCTCGAGTCCGATCCGTAGGAAAGCGCGGGTGAGGTCTCCCCGTCATTACCATAGCCCAGGCGGGCGGCCTGCGGACCCTTCCAGGAGCTGTCGTCGAAACCGGTTTCCTTCCAGGCCGTTCCCTGGTTCGAGCCGTTGTCCAGGTACCGCCATGTGGAACCCTTGGCGATCAGCGTGACCGTGTCAGTATTGCCGCTGGTCCCGATCTTCCAGGTTCCGGCAACGCAATCCCATTGGGCGAGCTGCCCGTTCGCGACCACCGAGCGGGTGTCATACGCATTGCCCTGACCGTATAGCGCGGCAATCGCCTGGGTACTGTACATGTGGCCGGCCAGGGTCGGCAGATCGCTCTGGATGGTCAGCGCGGAAGGGATTTGCGAGATGACGTATGCGTTCCGGTTGACGACGAACTGCTTCATGGCCGCCGCTTCGGCCGTCGCCGGCGTACCGGCCAGCAGGTTGTCCACCGTGGCGTTGAACTGGGCAGGGGCGAAGACCGTTTGCATCAGCTCGCGCAGCTGGCGATAGTATCGATAGCAGAACGCCGGGTGCTGCAGGAACCTCTTCATGTTGGGCACCTTCGCCGCCAGCCAGATGGAATCGGCCGCCGTCGCGGGAGTGCCGTTGCCGGTTCCGAGCACGGTGTCGAGATCGTGAGGCATGACAACAAATCGGGGGTCCTTGACACCGCTGTACATCGAGTAGTCGTCACCCGCACCGTTGCCCAGGTTCGTTTCCGCGTTGCCGATGAGGCTTTGAACTGCGAACCACCGCAACCACTGATCGACGTTGATGACGCCGGCGACGTCCTGCTCGTAGGTGGCGTCCGAGGCATAGGTGAGCACGTTGGTCAGATTGATCAGGTCCGCCCACTCCTCGAGCGAGCCATGGCTGTCCTTGTTGTAGTTGAGCCGGTAGGACGCCGGGTCCGGTCCGAGGTAATTGAGCGTGGCGAACTGCTGGGGCGACCCGACGAAACCGATGCAGCGGTAGACGTTGCCGTTGTCGTCGTTGGGGAAGTGGTTCTCCGCCCATTCGCCCGAATAGGGTTCGAGGAACATGTAGGAGCCGTACATGAGGCGTCCGGATTGGGCCAGGTTCTGGCCGTTCACGCGCACCTGGACCAGCTTGGTGTCGGCGTTGGGCAAACCGGCGGCCTGGAAGATCTGGTTGCCCATCAATTGCAGCCACGGGTACCGGCAGTTGAGAACGAGCTGAGCCATGTCGTTCCAGAGATGCTCGGTGACGAAGTTGATGCGGTAGTTGTTGGGGGGACCGGTGCGCGTGCCCTTGCCGCGGTTGCGGACGCCGACATTGAAGCGAGATTTCACGCCTTCCTCGTCGACACTGACGAACGTGCCGTTCATCTGGGCGTTGCTTTCCTGCTCGCTGATGCCGTCGGTGCTCGAGTCGCCGATGTCGGCCAGCTCGGCCCTCTCGGCGGCGGTCATGATGATGTAGTAGGTGGGCTGTCTGCCGGCCTGCCACGTCGGGTCAAACGCGTCGTCCACCAGATAGAGTCGGTTGGCAAGCGGTGTGTTCGTGGGCAGGGCGAACGCCGGCTGATGCCGCACGTGGCCGGCAGCGTCGGCGGCCTCGAAGTAGTACTCGACGATCGTGCCGTGGGCCTGAGCGGGCAGCGTCCCGCCATACACGCCGTCGCCCGCGGTGCCGTCGCCGTGGTTTCCGTCGTCGAGCAGCTCGAGGGCAGTGAACGTGGCTGTGCCGTCGCGCCGGTAGTGGACCTTCACGCTCAGGCCCGTCGTGGACTCGTCGATGATCTGGGCGGTCACGAGTACGGCTTCGTCCGAGTGGGGAATGGTCGGCGTCTGCTTGACGTCGCCGATGATCGGGGCGATGTCGATGGACGCCGTGGAGTTGGGCGCGCCGGGCGTGCCGCCTGCAACCGTGCTGGCCGCCCAATTGTGGCCGTACTTGCCGGGCAGGGTCATGCTGGTCAGCTCCATCGAGGAGCCCAGCCCGTCCGATGCCGTGTACCATTCCCAGCCATAGTGCCCATGGTCCAACGGGCCGCGCTGGCGGACCGCCCAGTCGCCCTCGTCGGCATACTGGACCTGATCGATGCCGCGGCCGCCCGCATCTACAAGGGAGACGGTCTCGGAGTCGTTGCTCAGCCGCTTGGTCCATCCTCCGACGACGTGGGTCACGGTCGGATACTTGGCCTGGAACGCCGCGAGATCGGCCGCCACGGTCAGGTACTCGTGCCTCCCCAGGAGTGTGCCAGTCGGGAACTTGAAGCTGATACCTTCAGAGAACCTCCAGCCGCTGATGTCCACGGGAGCATCACCCGCATTGTACAGCTCAATGAACTCCTCAGCGGTCGGCTCGGGCGCGAACTCGGCGGCGTAGGGGCGGTACATGATCTCGGTGATCAGGACCTTGGCTTCATTGAGCTTCTGGATGTTCGGCTGGCCAGGCGTCGGTTGCTGCACGAATTTCCAGGTATTGCTGACATCAGGCACGCGACCCATCGAGATGTCGGTACCCTGGGTGCCGTAGCTCACACTGTCGATGACCGTCTTACCGTCGGGCGCGATCAGGCCGACGTCGCCACCCTCTTTCGGCAGCTTGAAGCTGGTGTGACGCGGTCCTTGCTCTGCTTCGTTGTCCGCCCAGAACAGCAGGTAGCTGCCGCCGTCGATCCGCACGCCGTCAGGGATGCGCCAGAGCGTCTTCTGATCGAGGTCGTTGGTGAGGTACATTCCGCCCAGCTCAAGGGGCGCCGGAGTGTCATTGTACAGCTCGATCCAGTCAGGATACTCGGTCGGCTCGTCGGGATCCACGATCGTGGCGGAGTTTGAGGCCATGAACTCGGTGATGTACAGCCGTCCGGGCGGAATCGGAACCCTCGGGCCGGAAACACAGGCTGTAAGCAGGGCCAGGTCGTCCTGGTCCACGTCCGAGTCGGAATCGAACCGGGCGGAAACGCAGCTCGGATTCTCCTGGGAAACACCGGATCCACTGTAGCAGAGCTGGAGCTTCGCGAAGTCCGATTGGTCAATGTCGTCGTCCCCATCCAGATCGCAGGCTTGGCACATGACACTCTGAGCGCGGACAGACGCCGGATCGCCGATCCATGCCGCCAGCAGACTGCCAACGATGACGAGCGTCAGCAAGAGGCGCGAAGACTCTCCGCATGAGCACGCCCGCGTCAGTATAACGTACATCCTTTGTCTCCCGTGAATGTGCCGTCATTCATGACAATCGGCAAGCCAGACCGCGACAATTCGTGTACTCCAATGATACCAAATGCCCGGAATTTCGACAACAACAAAACCCTCAACAGGGAGCGAGGAATAAGGCTCGACGGGGGATGACAGACCGGCCGAAGCGGGCATCCCGCAAGCGATCATCACAGTTATCAGTCAACAGAATGCGGGTGCCTCCGCGGTTCAGGGACACCATCGACTTCAAGGCCACACGGCCTGGCAAAACAGGCAAGGAGGCCTTGTTCGGAATCTGCGCCCAGTCCCAGAATTGCACTCTGGCTGCGTAGTACCCGCGGGCCGCCGACCAGGCATCCGCCTCTCACCCGCCAGTCTCCGCGTTGGATGAGCTTCGCCTGAGCGACACGCGTTCCGGACGCACATCGGATGCCGCTCGAGTACCTCCGGGAACGAGGCGCGAAGACGTGTGCGAGCCTCCATGGATGAACAACGGCAGAGGCGGTCAGCGGGCGACCCGCAAGCGAATCGACTGAAGGGTGATGATCATCGTGCGACCCGCTCCAGCAGTCCGAGCTGCCAGGGAATCCGGCCATAGGGCTTGCCCGCCTTGTGCTCGTCAAGGACGCCTTGGAACAGGAACCTGAGCTGAGCCGGGTCCACCTCGAGATGCTCATCGTGGCCGGTGCGCAGCAACTCGCCGTGGCTGAAGGAATCAGTCCAATGCCCGGCGATCTCCTTCACGTTGGCTGGGGAGGCAAAAGGGCGTTCGCGGGTGGCGGCTAGTGGTCTCCATTTCCCGCCCAGGCTATCGGCCAAGTAGGCCTTGTAGTATCGCCGGCCGTCAGCCTGGGCTTCCACGACGGTGAGATACTGGTCCATCCCCTTGAGGGTGTACGTGTGGCCGGCCTCGAAGATATCATCCTGGAGAACGACCTCCGGACGGCTCCAGCCGCGCGGAAAGTCGGCCAGTCTCGTTTCACTTCGCCACATCCGCCCGTCAAGGGAGGTGAAGAACAGGTGGGCCCGCTGACGGTCGCAAACCACCCAGAAGTCGATCCAGGCGCTCACGTGGTCGGGCTTTCGATCGATCAGCGCGATCGGTCGGCTCCACGAGGCCGGATCAGCGAGATGGGCGGAGGTCGAGCAGGCCGGCACCATCCCTTTCTCGGGGTCGAGGACCGCTTGGTAGATCAGATACCAACGTCCCTGCGGGGTGAAATAGAATACCTGGGGGGCACAGAAGTACCCGTCACTTGCCTGCAGTACATGCCGTGATGCCTTGTCTGCGTCCCTGAAGTCGGCGAACGCCAGGTACTCGATCTGGTGGGTACGTTTCTCGCTGCGGATCGTGCAGAACACGTGCCAGCGGTCCTGGTATCGGACAATGGTGGGGTCCTTGACCGCCTGGCAGGGATCCTCCGGGCGGTCCGCAGGGCCCACCAAGGGCGGCCCGGTGGTCCATCGGAACTCGCCTGCGAGCAGGCGGGCACCGGCCACGCTGGCCGCAGGACTGGATTCGGGAGACGCCGCCCAAGCCGCCGAGGCGGTGGCCAGGAGCAGACCCATGAAAAGGGAAACGGATGTCGTGGACATGCGACCTCCATGTTTCTGCCCCTTTCCGCTCGCCACAGAATGAGTGTAGTGACTGAATGGCGGGTGGCAAGAGAGTGCATCCCGGTCGCCCAGCAGGTGTATTCCCTGAAGACAACAATATGCTATAATGGCCTGATGCCGTGCGATGTCCTGCGACACCCGGGCTGGCGCCACGGCGATTGCACCGCGACGGGGCCCTGTCGACCCGTCGGAGCGTCCGGTTTGAGGGGGCAGGGAGGTGTGTAGAGTCATGTTGGGACGGAATCGCAGGAATAGCATCAGGCGGATATCCCGGCGGGGTTTCACACTGATCGAAGTCCTCGTCGTCGTCGCGATCATTGCCCTGCTGATAACCGTGCTCCTGCCGTCCCTCACCCGTGCCCGGGAAAGTGCCCGCTCAGCGCAATGCACATCCAATTTGAGGCAGGTGGGGACCGCCACGATGATGTACGTGACGGACCAGAAGTCGTACTTGCCTGGTCCCCTGCACCCGATGCTCTTCCGGGAAACGTACGACGCCTTCTACCTGAGTAGGGACGCCAATGACCCTACGTCGGCGGGCGGGTACTATCGGCGGGCTCACTTGGTCCATTACATCCGCAAGTACTTCACCGAGGCCTCGCGGACGGGCAGCTTGACCGACAAGGTCTCCACCTGCCCGACCGCCGAGAGCATCATGACCCGCAACATCAAGAAGATCATCGACTCCGGCGCCTGGAGCGGCTATGCGGGTTACCGGCCGTTCCACTACATCGTCAATAGCGCCAAAGTGACCGAGGATTCGGGGAGCGGCGTGAATACGGCCGGGCAGTTACCTCGCCACGGAACCAAGCCGCCGTTCTACTTTGGCGTGATCTACCATGGCTACACCTGGGAACAGTGGTCCGTGACCGACGGCAGCGGGCGAAGCGAGTTTGACCGCAACAACGGTCTGAAACCCGGACAGAGGGTCCCCAAGAAGATCGAGGTGATACCGCGGCCCAGCGCCGAGTGGATGTTCGCCGATGCCTGGTACGGCGAGATGCAGGGGTCCGGCGGCATCCGGGCCGGCGGGACGTGGCCGTATGTCCAGGGCAACAGCAGTTCGATCTCGCCCAACGGCGACATGGCCATCCCCGGCTGGGCGTTCCACACCACCACCAGGAAGTTCGGCCTGACCATGGGCGAAACCAAGGCCGACACCGATCCGAGGTCGCCGCGCTTCACCGACGGACGGACCAACGCCGCCTTCCTGGACGGGCACTGCGAGACCGTCCGGAACTGGAAGGGCACCAGCAACCCGTGCCTGCCCAACGACGCGTCGTGCAACTGAGCCGGATCGCCCCCGCGGCCCGGTCCCCGCGTCGCGGTCCGTTGAAACCCCTGCCGCCTCGCTCCATTGACACAAGCCCCCGACAAGCGTAAGCTCATGGCTTGTTGTCTCGAGATACTCTTCGTTCCGTACATCCCGGTGGGCCGGTGCAGGCCGTTCGATCCAGTGTGCATTCTGATCGACGCCGAACTCGGTGGCCCGAGCGTCGGCTGTGGTGGGCCGGTGCGGCCATCCTGGCCGTCGTCGTGACCTCGGGCTGCAAAGCCGCCAAGGGGCCCGCCCCGGCCCCGTTCCAGCCGCTCTCGAGAGCCCTGCCCCCCGAGAAGGCAGAGGAACCCTCGGCCGTCGCCAGCCGTCCGGCTGACGTGCCCACCCCGCTGGAGACGACTCAACCTCCCCCGACATCGGATGACGCACCTCGCCGGCCGGTGATTCTCCAGAGCATCGACTTTCGCATCCTCCGCATCCGGGCTCCCATCGGCACCTTCAGCCAGTCCGGCAAAATCTGGAATCCGATCGACGAGGAGGTCGTGTCCATCCCGATGCAGCGGCTTCTGCAGCGGAACGGGATTCGGGTCGGCGTGGGCAAAGCGGAGGACTGGCCACAGATCAAAGCGATCCTCGACGCGGAGAGGGTTGAAGTGGTGGATCGGCACAAGGCGGTCTTCAACGGCCTGCCGCTCATCATCGATCTCGAGCAGTCGCCTAGAGACCAGACCATGTTTCTCTATCGAGCGGATGGGACCATGCCCGGTGCGAGTTTTCCCAGAAGCACAAACGTGCTCCGCCTGGAATACGGCCTCTCGAGCGCCGAGGTGAACACGGTGATCGTGGATGTGATGCCCGAGATCCGCATGCAGCGAGTCGATACGTCCCCCGCCTTCGACCTGAACTGGCCGCAACCGCCGCCCATCGATCCACCGTCTCGGCCCTTCCGCGAACTGTCTGTCAGGCTGACCATCAGGCCGGAACACTTCCTGGCCATCGGACCATCAGCCGCCGCACAGCGAGGATATCTCGCGGGTTCGCTGCTGCTGTGCGATGAGGTGGATGGACAGCGCTTCGAGGCGCTGTACGTCATCACCCCCAGGGTGTTGAACGGCGGCGACGACGTGGAGCCTGCCAGGCCAAAGTAGAGCCTGGCCCAGGACGAGGTGGCCGAAGAGAATGGAGCCAGTCAGCGACGAGTTCCTGAGGGATGCCTGCCTGCACGCCGGTGTCGCCATGATCGCGGCCGACGCCAACCTGAACGTTCGCTTCTGGAATCGTGCGGCCACACGCATCTTCGGCGGATCGGCGGAGTCAATGTACGGCCAGCCGATCGCTTCGATCGTGCCGCATGAGCGGCGGGAACTGGCCGAACGACTGATCGGCCGTACACTCCAATCCGGCGAGGTCACCGAGTTCGAGTTCCCTCTTCGGGATGCGGCCGGCCACGCCGTGTACCTGGCCATCACCGTGTCGCCGATCATCAACACGAAGGGAAGCCATGCCGGCGTGACCATCCATATTCGTGACGTCACTCGCCGGATCGAGGCTGAACGCAGCATGGCCCAGAGCCGCAAGATGGCCGCCCTGGGTACAATGGCCGGGGCCATCAGTCATCACTTCAACAACCTGCTCTGCGGTCTGATCACTTCGGCGGACTTCGCCCGAGACAGTACCGATCCGCAGGTCCTGCAACGCACGCTGCGGGCCGTCGTTCCCATCCTCAACCGGGCGAGCGTGTTGACACGCAACCTGCTCGCGTTTGCCGAAGGCGACCACAGCCACAGTCCGCCGGAGAACGTCACCACCATCGTCACCCGTTTCATGGAGTCGGTGAAAGCCGTCGCCGTGGTCCGCAAGGTTGAAATCAGGTCCAACCTTCAGCCAGTCAATGCCGAGTTACCGGCGAAACAGCTGACGACGATACTCGATTGCCTGGCGGCGAATGCGTCCGAAGCGATGCCGAACGGGGGGGTGCTGACCCTGGAACTCGAGCCGGCGGCGAACGGACGGGAGTTCGTCCTGCGCGTCAGCGACACCGGCCCAGGCATACCCGAAGACCAGCTGACCCGGGTGTTCGAGCCGTTCTTCACTACCAAGGGGCTGGATGCGACGGGCTCCGCCGACCATCCGGGTCTCGGTCTGGCGGTGGTCCACGGTATCGTGCGCGACTTGGGGGGAAGCGTCACCTTCTGCTCAAGCCCGGAAAGCGGAACGACTTTCTCCGTGCGGTTGCCCTGCCAATCCAAGACACCGGCCACATAGGGTAACTACCACCCGTCGTGAGCTGCCGGAGAGTATCGATCGCCCGGTGCCCTGGAGGGCCTATAGGACCGGCATGGTCCTATAAGAGACACGTGCAGTCGGTACGGGCGTGGCGTGTATAAAGAGGAGAGCGAGATGGCCTTCCCTCCGGATCTCTGTTGAGTTCGGGGGAGCCGGCGGCTAGGATGTGAGTGGCTGGGGAAGGGGCGGACGGACTGGGCCTCCGCGACGCGGAAGCACCCTGCGGCCGGAACAACGAGGGTGCCTGCGGAAGGGTGCCCGGGAGACGAATGCGTTTGAGGAGCGACCATCTAACCGTCGATAGATAGTTGGCTGTGCGCAGGACGGCGCTCTGAGGCCGGTTGAGAAAGCGGCGCGAGCGGGTCCGCGGTCGGTGAATGGACTTGCCGCCGGCGGTAAGTCCAGAGGGAGTCCAAGGAATCGGGAGCGGTCTTTGATTCAGCACCACGTCAGCAAGCGTCGGATTCGCGTGCTCTTGTGCTTGGTTCTGGGTGCGAGTTTCGCGATCCAATGCCAGCGGGCGATGGTGAACCGGAACGCGGAAATGGTCGCTTCGCCGCCGGTGGCGCCCCGCGCGGAGCAGGCCTTCGCCAGTCCGGCCGCGGAGGTTCAGGTATCGGCGCGCAGCGTCGAGGCCCGGGCTGCTCAAGATCCTGTCGCCTTCTTTGAGAGTCTGCTGGACGGTTACGATCGCGGCGTCCGCGACTACACCTGCACGTTCAGCAAGCAGGAGCGTCTGGGCGATGCGCTAGGTCCGATGCAGGTCGTCGAGGTGATGTTCCGCGAGCGGCCGCTCAGTGTTCGGTTCAGGTGGATCAAGAACCAGGACAAGTGTGCGCGGGTCCTGTATGTGGCCAAGCAGTGGGTGAAGGACGGCAATGAGCTTGCCGTGGTCGAACCCGGGGCCATTGCCCGCCTGGTCGTGCCTTATGTCATGCGACCGATCCATGGCGATGACGCCAAGCGGAGTTCGCGGCGAACGATCGACCAGTTCGGCTTCCGCAACACGCTGGCCCTGACGCTGAAATACGCGAAGCTCGCGAGGGAGCAGGGTGTCGGCGATTTCCATTACAGGGGCACGAGTGAGGTGGATGGTCGCGAGACCTTGTTGTTCGAGCGGCATCTGCCGTTCACCGGTGATGAGAACGCCTGGCCCGATCGCGTTCTTGTCGTGCATATTGACAAGGAGTGCCTGCTCCCGGTGCTGTGCCAGTCGTACGCCGATGACGCGAAGTGCGTGTTGCTGGGTCACTACCAGATGTCGGACGCCAAGTTCAACCTGAATCTTCCGGACTCGGCCTTCACCAAGGAAGGCATGGGTCTTCAGTAAGCCGGGCCGGGTATCGGCCTCCGGAACGAGAGAGCGGCGGGCAAGCGATGGGGCTTGCCCGCCGCGTTCGTTTATGGTGATCGGCGCCGCCGGGATTCGGTCAACCGCGGGATCAGGCTGCAGGGCTGATTGCCTGCTTCAGGTCAGCGGCGGGGTCCGTACCGGTCAAACGCAGGTCGAACTTCTCCTGGAGCACCTTGAAGACGTTTGGCGAGATGAAGGCCGGTGCGGCCGGTCCGATGCGGATGCCCTTGACCCCGAGATAGAGAAGGGTAAGAAGCACCGCGACCGCCTTCTGCTCGAACCAGGAGATCACCAGCGTCAGGGGCAGATCGTTCACCGAGCAGTTGAATGCCTTGGACAGTCCGACGGCCACCTGGATCGCTCCGTAGGCGTTGTTGCATTGGCCCATGTCGAGCAGTCGCGGGATGGGGCCGACGCCCTCCAGGTGGAGGGTGCCGAAGTCGTTGTCGCGAATGCGGTACTTGCCGCATCCCAGGGTGAGGACCAGTGAATCCGGCGGCGTCATACGGGCGTACTCGGAGAAGTAGTTGCGGCCGGGCTCGGCCCCGTCGCAGCCGCCGATGACGAAGAAGTGGTTGATCTTCTTGGCCTTGATGGCGGCCACGATCTTGTCGGCCAGCCCCAGCAGTACGGAGTGGTGGAATCCGATGGTGGATTCCTTGACCGGGGCGTGGGGCAGCGGCTGGGATTTCTTGGCCCTGGCGATGACCGCCGAGAAATCGTTGGTCTTGAGGCGGGTGGCGCCTGGGACGGCGGTCACGCGGGTGGTGAAGAGGCGGTCCTTGTAGCCCGCCTCGGGAATGAGCACGCAGTTGGTCGTGGCGAGGATGGGGCCGGTGAACTGGGCGAACTCCTTGCGCTGCTTCTGCCATGCTCCGCCGAAATGGCCGGCGAGATGCGGGTATTGGCGGAGTCCCGGATACATGTGAGCGGGGAGCATCTCTCCGTGGGTGTAGACATTCACGCCGGTGCCCTTGGTCTGCTCGAGGAGGTCGACGAGATCGACCATGTCGTGGCCGGTGACCAGGATGCCCGGGCCGGCCTTGGTGCCCTCGTAGACCTTGGCGGGTGACGGCGAGCCGAATCGCTTGACGTGGCCTTCGTCGAGCATCTGCATGACCCGGAGGTTCTGCTTGCCGCACTCCAGGACGAGTTCGATGTGGCTGTCGAGATCGAAGTTCACGTTGGTGACGGTTGCGAAGAGGGCCTCTTCGACAAAGGCATCGACCTCCTCGTCGACCATTCCCAGCCTGCGGGCGTGGTGGGCGTAGGCAGCCATTCCCTTCAATCCGTAGAGCAGGGTTTCCTGCAGCGACTGGATATCCGGGTTCTTGCCGCACACGCCGGTGATGGTGCACCCCGTTCCGCGAGCCGTCTGTTCACATTGATTGCAGAACACGTCAGCGAACTCCTTTCCGCCCTGTTGCAGGGCTTGGTGATGGAAAACGACCAGGCCGCCGTCGCGGATCCCGGTTGGTCAGAACCACAGATGGAGCAGGTAGTCGGTCCTGCCGCTGAGCAGCAAGCACCTGCCCGAGTGTTTCATGGCTTCTCGAGTCGCCCGGCAGTCGGCCGGGTGGCAGCAGTGCCGGTGGCAGTGTTTGTACGCCGCTGCTGATCTGATGTTGGTTCACATGGATCTGCGTCGGCTGCGAGTACATCATATCATAGCACATTGAGGTTTGCAGAGCGCTCAATTCGTGATTGTGAATGGTACTTCGCGCCGGGCCAGGACTTCTCCTTGGCGGCTGATGACCACATCGTGCAGGGGTACATTCCTCCCGCTTCGGCCGCGGGCTTCGATCGCCATGCGCAGAATTCCGGTGCAGCAGGGTACCTCCATGTGAGCGACAGTGATCGAGGCGATGTCCCCGATCTGGAGCATCTCGGTCAGTTTCTCGACGTAGCCGTCCGGATCATCGAGCTTGGGGCAGGCGATGACCACGGCCCGGCCGCGGAGCATGTTGCGGTGGAACTCGGAGTAGGCGACGGGTACGCAATCGGCCGCCATTAGCAGGTGTGCGTTTTGCAGAGCCGGGGCGCCTGGTTGCAGGAGGCGGAGCTGGACGGGCCAGTGGGTGAGTTCCGACGGCGTCTCGGCGGCGGTATTGTCGGGGTCTGGGCCGGGTGGTGTGGAGTGCCCTGCCTCGAACTGGGCGAACGCGGCAGACGGGCAGCCGCCTCCGGGGTGGCGGCCGGAGGTCGCGGTCAGATTCTGGAAGCGGCTTCCCGGACAGCCGGGGTGGGCGGTCGCCGCCGGAGCGGGAGGGGCGGTCGGGCTTGAATGAGGCTGGGATTGCCGGCCGGAGCGAGCCAGATGTTGGGCGACGGCCGCCTCGTCGAACGCAACCGCCTCCCGTTTCTGGACGGTGATGGCGCCCTGGGGACAGTGTCCCAGGCAGGCGCCGAGCCCGTCACAGTAGAGTTCGGACACGAGCCTGGCCTTGTCATCGATGACCTGGATGGCTCCTTCCGCGCAGGCGGTCACGCACTGACCGCAGCCGTCGCACTTTGCCTCGTCAATCACCACGATATCGCGTACCATGTCTCACCTCGCTGGAACCGACGGTGAAAACGTCGATTCTGATGCCCAAGGATATGCCATTCGGTTCCGGGAGACCTTGATCTGGATCAAGCGAGGCGTTTTTTTTCCGGTTTTTGTATGGCCGACAGCGGGAACTCCCCCATTCAGCGTTACTTGCGGCAATGCGGGCTTTTTCGAGGACTGAACGAGGCCTCGACGACCAAGCTGGCGGAGATTTCGATCTCCCGTCGCTTCTCCAAGGGCCAGACCATCTTCCGCGAAGGTGCCCCGTGTCCGGGCATTTACGTGATGGCCGAGGGGCTGGTTCGTGTCGTGAAGTACGCGCCCAGCGGCAAGGAACACGTCCTTCATCTGGCGTATCCGGGCATGACCTTCGCCGAGGTGGCGGCGATCGGGCGTTTCCCTTGCCCGGCGACGGCCGAGGCCATGGAAGACACGCATTGTGTGCTGATTCTCCAGGACCGGCTGACGCAGCTGCTGCGGGCCGACCACCCGCTGTGTCTTCAGATCATGGAGACTTTTGCCTGGTGGGTAAAGCATTTTGTCGGCCTGCTTGAGGACATCGTGCTGCGCGATTCCACCGGGCGGGTGGCGAGGCACTTGTTGCATGCGGGGGCAGCGGTTGGCGAGGAGGCTTTCCTGCTGCCCATGTTGAAGAAGGATCTGGCGAGCCATCTGAATCTGACCAGTGAGACTTTGTCGCGGACCATTCGGCGACTGGCGGATGCCGGACTGATCGAGTTGCTGGACCAGCAGCGGATCCGGATAATGGACCGTGCCCGGCTTGAGGATGTGGCCGCCGGCCTGCCCGCGGGCGAGTTTGAGTGACCTCAGTACCCAGCGGTGCGGGGTACCCGGCCCAGTGCCTATCCCTTTGGGTGCGGGACGGCCGTCGTGCCGGTCACAAGAGGCAGGCTGGAAGCCTGTCCCACACGCCCAAGTGAGGTGGGCTCCTAGTGAGGTGTTGCGATGAAAGTGCGAGCGATCAAGGCTCATCGACAGGAACCGGTAGTGATGGACGGGGCCAAGGGGGCCCGGATCCGCATGCTCATCGGTCCGGACGACGGGGCGACGACCTTTCACATGCGGCATTTCGAGGTCGGACCCGGCGGCTGTACGCCTCATCACCAGCATGATTACGAGCATGAAGTCCTCGTGCTCAAGGGGAGCGGGATCGCCAAGAGCGCTGAAGGCGACCGGCCGTTCAAGGCGGGTGATGTTGTTTTCGTTCCACCGAATGAGAAGCACCAGTTCTGCAACACAGGGGCGGAGAACTGCGAGTTCATCTGCCTGATCCCGGCGCCGAAGTCCTGCGGTTGCGGGTGAGTCCGGTTGTCGATTGTCCTTTGGCCTGGCGGGTGAAGCCCTGCCGGCGGCGGTTTGTCAGTTGGCCTGACGAGAGGAGAGTAGCCATGCGCAGTTTCCGGATGCCGACAGGATGGGTTGCCTTGGGGGTGCTCGGTGCCTGGGCGGCATTCGAATCGCCGGCGTGGGCGGCGGTGTCGTTGTCGTCCGGCTGCGAATGGCAGCTTTCGGGCGGTGCCGGTGAGCGGATCCCATTGGAGGGTGAGCCGGGCAAGCCGGGTTTCCGGGTCAGCGGACAGGGCACGGACTGGAATGTCTGGATGACGGATGCGCCCCTCGAGCCGGGGCAGCTCTACCGATTCGACTGCTTTTACCTGTGGCGGGGGGAGACGCCCAACGGGTCGATGGTTGCGGGGCCGGAGGCGGTCAACCGCGATTTTCCCTGTGACGTTTCGGGCGCGCTCCGTGAGGTCGGATTCGTGTTCATGGCTTCGCCGCGTCCGAACGAGCGGCGGTTCCGGCTGGGGCAGTGGCAGGTGAAGGGCGTGGTCGACATTGGCGATCCGATACTCACCCCGGTACAGGCGGTACATGTTCACTGCGGCGATCTGGAATTGGGGGAAGGGGAGGAGGTTGCCGACCACACGTACACGTTCACGTCTTCGCTGGGCGGGGAGGGCAGCAACTTCAGCCGCCCGATACGCGGGTTTACTGCGGGCTTTAACAGCAATCGCTGGGTGCTGAACAAGGGGCAGGAGGTTGTATATGGCCACCGGTTGGCCGGTCGCAATCAGACTTCCGGTCAGATCGAAGTGAACGCCTGTTATGCGGCCGATGGAGGGCGATGCCTCATCGAAGCCAGCAAGGACGGCAAGGAATGGAGGCTGCTGGCCACATGTGAGCAGGAGGGGACCGTGCAGGCGGCTCTTTCCCCGGAAGTGTTTCCGGCGACCGAGATCCTGGTCCGGCTGCGAGGTGATGCGGGTGGTGTGGTTCAGATTGACCGCTACCACTACCAAGCGGTGATTGACGGGCCAGCGGTGCGGGTGCGTGGGGGTACTCAGTTTATCGAGGCCGCGTCGCTGGATGGGAGTGCCGTTGTGCATGTTGACCGGCTGCCGGCGGTCCGGCCATCGGGAAGCGACGAGGTTCGGGTGTCGATCACCAACCGAAGCCTGGGCGTCCGGTCTTTCCGGGTTTCGACTGCGGTCCGGGCTGCGAAGCCGGGTGAGGGCGGGGCGGTAGCCCGGCAGCGAGCCCTGGCCCGGCCTGAGGAAGCAGCGGCCTGGTCGGCGGCGGAGGGTGTGAGCGTAGATGTTCCAGCCGGCGAGACGCGGCGGGTGAGCATTCCGACGGTGATCGCCGGGGGCCGCCGGGTGGCCGGGCGGCTCGATGTCGCGGGTGACAAGCCGGTGTTCAGGGGTGAGTGGCAGGTTACGGTTCCGGTACTCTACGCGGCGGACTACGGCGAGCGGTTGGCGGGCGGAGATGAAGCGGTGCAGCTCTGGTGGAGCGATGCGACCCGCAAGATCGCCCGGACGCGGCCGGTGCCCAAGGCGGAAGGCAAGGCGGTGGCGTTGTGGGCGGCGCGGAATGAGTTTGAAGCGGCCCAGCTGGTGGTGCGGCCCGAGAGGGAGCTGCGCGGGCTGACCGCGTCGGTTTCCGGGCTGGACGGTCCCAAGGATGCTCGGACGGGCCGGCCGGCGGTGATTGCCGCGGATCGCATCCAGGTTCTGTGGGTGTACTATCATCGGGTGCGGGTGGTTCTGGATGCCCATGGTGTGGCCGATGACTGGCCGGACGCCCTGCCGCCGCTGGACCACCCGATGCACGTGCCGGCGGGTGTGAATCAGCCGCTGTGGATCCTGGTTCGCGTATCGGCCGACACGCCGCCCGGGGACTACGAAGGGACCGTCCAGCTGAAGGCCGAGGGTTGGTCGGCTTCGGTTCCGATTCAGTTGCACGTCTGGGACTTCGCCCTGCCGGAGAAGCCTTTCACGCAGAGCGGCTTTGGCTTGTCGATGGGCGATCCGTTCCGCTACCAGGGTCTCAAGACGGACGCGGACAAGAAGGCGGTTCACGCCAAGTACATGCAGAGCTTCACCGATCACCGGATCAGCCCGTACGATCCGACGCCGTTTGACCGCATTGACGTTGAGTGGGAACCCAAGGCTCAGCCGCCGCGTGCGAAGGTCGACTTCGCCCGCTTCGACCCGGCGATGGCGGAGGCCGTGGCGAAGAACCACATCACCGCGTTCAATCTCTCGATTCCCGGGATGGGCGGGGGCACGTTTCATGAGCGGTACGAGGGCGAGATCGCGGGCTTCAAGGCCGGCTCGCCGGAATACGAGGCGATGTTCTCGAGCATGGTCAAGCAGCTCGAAGAGCACCTTCGGGACAAGGGTTGGCTGGACCTGGCGTACATCTACTGGTTCGACGAGCCGGACGAGAAGGACTACGCATTCGTTCGCAGGGGGATGGAGCGAATTCACCGGTCCGCGCCCGGCCTGCGGCGGATGTTGACCGAGGAGCCGGCCGGCGCTCTGGCCGGTGCGGTGGACCTGTGGTGTCCGCTGACCCCGAATCTGCATGCTGACATGGCCGGTCGCCGGCGTGCGGCTGGAGATCACTTCTGGTGGTACGTTTGCTGCGGTCCGCGGGCGCCGCATTGCGGTTTGTTCATTGATCATCCGGCCACGGATTTGCGTGTCTGGCTGTGGCAGACCTGGCAGCACCAGGTCGAGGGCATTCTGATCTGGTCGAGCACCTACTGGACGAGCAGTGCGGCCTTCCCGGATTCGCTGCAGAATCCCTATGAAGACCCGATGGGTTACGTGAGCGGCTATTCGACGCCGAAGGGTACGAAGCTGTATTGGGGTAACGGCGACGGGCGGTTTCTGTATCCTCCGCTTGCGGCCGCCGGGGGCAGCGACAAGCCGGTCCTGGACGGACCGGTGAGCAGCATTCGGTGGGAAATGCTCCGGGAGGGGGTTGAAGATGTGGACTATCTCCACATTCTGAAGAACAGGCTGGACGCTCTGCCGGCAGGAGGGAGCGCGGAACGGATCGCCGAGGCCAGGGGACTGTTGCAGGTTCCCAGGGAGATCACCGCGAGCATGACCGACTACACGTTTGACTCGCGGCCGATCTATGAACGTCGGGCGATGATCGCGGCGATGATCGAGCGGTTGGGGAGCGGCCTGGCTGGCAAGTGAGGCCTCGGACGGACTGGTTGATGTTGGGCGGAGAACAGGGAGGCGAACGGCATGCTTACCGGGAGAAGGCAGAGGTATCGATGCGTGGCATTGGGCATAACTTTCATGCTCCCGAACTCGATTCTCACGGCTCAGACGGCTTCGAGGCCGGCGGACGGCGGTCTGCTGGCTGACGTGTGCCTGCTGGGCGATTTCCGGAGCAAGCGGGCTTCGAGCTGGGATCGTACGGGCGGGAACGCGGACTGGCTGGTGATTCCCGCCGGCAAGACCGAGGTGCTGCTGGAGGAGAAGCAGGCGGGTTGCGTCAAGCACTTTTACTGGGCCTATATCGATGCCGGGGAGGTGCCGAGGCTGAATCTGATTCGCGGGCTTGTGCTCCGGGCCTACTGGGACGGGGCGGACAAGCCGAGTATCGAAGTGCCGCTGGGTGACTTGTTCGGGATCAGCAACGGTCAGATCCGGCCCATTCGCTCGCTGGCCTTCACGACGAATCTGGGATTTGAAGTCGAAGCCCAGAACTCGTGGGGTTTCAACTGCTACCTGCCCATGCCGTTCAGCAGTGGAGCACGGATCGAGGTTGAGAACCAGGGCGGCGTGAATGCCCGGATCTGGTACCACATCGACTACCAGTTGTACGATGGTGCGGCCGGCGTCCCGGCGCAAGCCGGGCGGCTGCACGCGCAGTGGAACCGGGAGCGGCCGACCAAGGCCGTTTCTCGGATCGACGCTGGAAAGGAGGCCCGCAACACGACCGGCAAAGAGAACTACACGATCCTGGAGGTGGAAGGCAACGGGCAGTTTGTGGGGTACTTTCTGACCGTGGTCAACGCTCATCGCGGCTGGTGGGGCGAGGGCGACGACATGGTGTTCATCGATGGCGAGGCGTTTCCGCCATCCATCCACGGCACGGGTACGGAAGAGATTTTTGGAGGCGGGGCTTCTCCGCCGGGCGAATACAGTGGTCCTTACACCGGGTTTCATTGCGTCGAGAACCGAAGCGGCTACCGGTGGTGGGGCACGAACGGCATGTACCGGTTCTACCTCACGGACGCGCTGCGATTTCGGAAATCGATCCGGGTCTCGCTGGAGCACGGGCATGCCAACAACATGGCCAACGACTATTGCAGTGTCGCTTTCTGGTACCAGGAAGGCGTCAACCGGAAACTGCGTCCGCTGGTGCCCCTGGACCTGCGCCGGGTCGATTTCAATTTCGAGCGGGACAATCCGCCACCGGCGGACGGGCCTTCCCCCCGCTAGCCGGCCGAACGGAGCGGGTGCCGGTTCAAGGGCAGGTTGGCGGGTTCGCACCTCGAAGCCGGGAGCGTCCGCGGGCCACCGGTCGCGGGTCCTGACTGCGGGCGGCTGCTGAAGGGCCAGCGCCAAACGAAGCCATTGAGCCGCGCGATGCTGTCCGGAAGCAGGCTAGCCGCCGCTGCTTATGGTATCGACGGCATCGGCCAGTCAGCTGCTTTGGTGCACTGCGGAGACGCGACCGGGCGTTCGCGTATGGGTTTGACGGTTCCGGATCCGCTGCTTCGTCGTTTCATCTTCTCTCGCGCTTCGTGCATGGGGCGCGTGTTTTCCATTGGTCTCGATTCGTGCCGCCTGTCACGTCGCCTGGACGCTTCTCGACCGAGCAGGGCATCTGATGCAAGAACACGTCGGCCGTTCCGCGACCGCGAGTTTGACGAGAGGAGTACGATGACGTAGCTGCGCGGGATGGGTTTTCTCGCCGGCTGGCGGGTGTGAGCCGCCGCCGGGTCGGCCGGTGACGTCAAGTGGGCGATTACTGAAGCTCGACCTGGATTGGCTCGGTTGTCGCCGGCTTGAGTGTGAATTGGCCTTTGCGTTCCTTCTCCCCCTCGCCGACGGTGACCCTGTATTGGCCGTAGAAGCCGTGGAAGCGGAGCGTTCCGCCCTGTTCGACGACGGCTTCGGTTGTGGTCCACCACTTGCCTTTGATGAGCTTGAGGAGGGCCTCGTAGGCCGGTTTGGGTGACATGTCTTTTCGAAGCAGGCCGGCGGGGGCTCTCTGCCAAGCGCCCTGGTCGCTGAAGTCCCACCAGGTAATGGCCTCGACGGCCGGGTGGCTGAACAGAAGGGTATAGAAGCGGGTGACATCCTGGGCCTGGCGTTTCTCGCCTTCGGGGGTGGAGTCCCACTTGAAGCCCGGGCGGGTCTCGGCGAGGTTGTGACCTTGTTCGCCGGACACGAAGGTTGTCTCGGTCCAGTGCAGGGGTTTGCCGTACTTCGCGAATCGCTCGCAGACCGCCCAGAGCCTCTCGGCGGGTATGGCTCCGCCGTGCTGGTGGGATTGGAGGCCGATGACGTCGTAGAGTTTCTCACCGCTTTCGTCCACGAGCTGCTTAAGCACGCGGTTTTCGAAATCGGCGTCGAGCCGATAGTCGTTGATGATCAGTTTGGCCTGGGGGCTGGCCTTGCGAGCGGCGAGGAAGGCCTTGCGGACGTAGGGGCCGACGCCGATCTTGGCGATGGCGGCGGTGAGCTTGACGGCCTTTTTGTTCTTGAGCTCGGGGCGGTCGTAGTGGGTGGCCTCGTTGACCACGTCCCAGTATTGGATCTGACCCTTGAAGTGCTGGGCGCATTGGCTGATACGGGTGAGCTGCATGTGCATGACCGCGTCGGGGTCGCCGGGCAGCCAGGATGGATCGACCCAGTTCCAGGCGAGCGGGTGGCCCTTGGGTACAATGCCGTTCTCCCAACACCATTCGGCGGCGCGGCGTGAGCGTTCGTAGGCTGGTTGTCCCTGCTGGGGTTCGTAGCTCCACCAGTAGAAAGCCAGGGTTGCGAAATTGAGGAGCTCGGCGAAGCGGCGGGCGTAGGCCTCGTTGTCTTGTGGTGCGCGGAGGCGACCGAGGTTGAACACGTTGCTGCCGAACAGGAAGGCGTGGCGGACCTGCTCGATTCGGACCTTTGTGCCGGCTGTGAGGATCTCGCCGGGTTTCGGCGTGAGCTTGATCACGGCGTCGGCGGTTCGGTGTTTTTGGATGCGGGCATCGGCGTCGGCCAGGAGCTGCTGCGCTGCCGGCGAGGGATCCGCGGCGAGGGCGGCCGCGGACGCGAACAGGGCAAGGGAGGTCAGCATGGGGAGTCTCCTTTTCGGGCGGTAGTAACGGATGGCAGCAGCGGCGTCAACGGGGGGGTTCGGAGTCTCCCCTTAACATGCCATTGGTTGAACGATAGAATACGTTTGAGCAGATTGCCTTTGGCTGCTCATCGGTTCGATGCCCGGCGTCGTCGCGGCCGGGGCGGAGGTCAACCGTCTGACATCCTTTCTGGAATCGCAGACCGATGCCGAATGAGAGGGTGTTCGGCGGGAGGGATCACGATGCGGAGAGCGGGTTGTCGCGAATGGCTCAATCAGGCGGTGTTCTTATTGGTCGTTGCCGTTCCGGCCGGATTCGTGGCCATGACCGACGGTGTCGTGCGGGCCGAGGACTGTGCCTGTGTGCCCTGCGACTTCGATCACGATGGGGACGTTGACCAGGAGGATTTCGGGTATTTGCAGGGGTGCTTCAGCGGGTACGGTGTTCCTCAGACGAATCCGGCCTGCCTGGATGCACGACTGGCGGGGCATGACTATGTTGACCAGCAGGACCTGGCCATCTTCAGGGCTTGCCTTTCGGGGTCTGGACGCCCTTATCCGGGCACGGACCTGCCGCTGGCCGCGATCTCGGAGTTCATGGCCTCCAACGACTCGGGCCTGGAGGATGAAGACGGCGACCACCCGGATTGGATCGAGATCTACAATCCCTGCCAACCGGCTCTCAACCTCGGCGGCTGGTTTTTGACGGATGATCCCTCCGATCTCCAGAAGTGGGTTTTCCCTCCGGTCGATCTGCCGCGGGGCGAGTACCTTGTGGTCTTCGCCTCGGGGAAGGACCGTCACGAGTCCGGCAGTCCGCTGCACACCAGCTTTCAGCTAGAAAAGGGAGGCGAGTACCTGGCGCTGGTGCTTCCCGACGGGGAGACTGTGCTTCACTCCTTCGCGCCCCGAGCTCCCGAGCAGCTGACCAATGTCTCCTACGGTCTGGCCCAGCTTTCCATGCGGCCGGTCACGATTCGAGCCCAGGCCTGGTATCACGTTCCGACCGCGGAGGATGGGCCTCTGGAGCAAAGTTGGACGGCGCCGGGCTTCCCGGACGGTGCCTGGGACACGGGCCAGACCGGTCTCGGCTTCAGCTCGCTCCCGACCAGCTTCCAGGTGACGATCTACACCGCGAACGTGGCCGTGACCAGCCTGGCCACGGCTGAGGCGGTGATCAGTGATCCGAACAAGCGGACCTCGGTGGTGACGTCTCGGGCCTCGACGGTGAATTTCGTTAACGGTGGAGGAGGCGGCCATTTCGCCGGGGACTTGCCTTTTCCAGGTCAGGATATCTCCCGGGACTATGATCACTTCGTCGTTCTGGCCACCGGTTCGGTGGTTATACCGGCCGCGGGCGAGTGGACGATCGGTGTCACCAGTGACGACGGTTTCGGGCTGACGATGAGTCGTGGCACCCAGACCCTGACGGCGTCGTATCCGGCGCTGCGCGGCGAGGGCGACACGCTGACTCCCTTGGTCATCACCGAGCCGGGGGTTTACGCCCTGCGTCTGGTGTTCTTCGAGTACAACGGGAGTTCGTCGGTTGAGCTGTACGCGGCGCAGGGGTATCACGAGGCATTCTCGTCGGCCGCATTTCGGCTGGTGGGTGACGCGGTGAACGGCGGTTTGACGTTGGGCAGCCTGGGGGCCGACCTGGCGACCGACGTGGGGCCGGCCATGCTGGGCGTCAACAGCTCGATGTGGATGCGCATCCCGTTCTACTTCGATGATCCGGCGGGTTATACCAGCGTGACCCTGCGGATGAAGTACGGGGATGGTCTCGTAGCCTTTCTGAACGGCGAGGAAGTGGCTCGCCGGAATGCGCCGGGCATCCTGTCCTGGGACGCCGCGGCGACGGCCGCCCGCACCGCCCAGGCGGCGGCGGTGTACGAGGAGATTAACCTTCCGGGTTGCGAGGACAAACTGAAGGCGGGCCAGAATGTGCTGGCCATCCACGGCCTGAACGATGCGGTATCGGACGGAGACTTCATCATCCTGCCGGAACTGGTGATCTCGAGCAACAGTTTCCTGCCCCAGTATCTCCCGCAGCCCACGCCCGGTGAGCCCAACGTACCCGGGGTGGTGGATTTTGTTCGGGCGGTGGAGTTTGACCAGCAGCGAGGTTTCCGAAGCGCGCCGTTCAGCCTGAGACTCTCCTGCCCGACTCCTGGTGCGGAGATTCGCTACACGGTGGACGGCTCGACGCCCTCGGAGGCCAGCGGCATTCTCTACACCGGTCCGATCACCGTTGGCCGCACGAGCGTCGTGCGGGCCGCGGGCTTCCGGCCCCACTGGCTTCCCTCGGAGGTCATGACCCACACCTACCTGTTCCTTAGCGATATCGTCACCCAGTCGGCGAACGGGCAGGCGCCGGCCGGCTGGCCCTCGGGCTGGGTGAGCGGCCAGGTGCTCGACTACGGCATGGACCCGGACATCGTGAACAGCACGCGTTACTCCAGCCTGATCGACGATGCCCTGCTTGCGATCCCGTCCATTTCGCTGGTGACCGACCTGAAGCACCTGTTCGATCCGAGCACGGGCATTTACACCCACGCCTCGGGTGATGGAGAAGCCTGGGAGCGCCCGGCCTCGGTGGAGTTGATTCATCCGGACGGCGGGCCCGGGTTCCAGATCAACGCCGGCGTCCGGATCCGAGGCGGATACAGCCGCAGCGGCGACAATCCCAAGCATGCGTTCCGTTTGTTCTTCAGGGCCGCCTACGGGCAGAAGTCGCTGGAGTACCCTCTGTTTGATGCCGAAGGCGTGAGCAGTTTCCGGAAGATGGACCTGCGCACCGACCAAAATTACTCCTGGAGCTTCGGCGGGGACTCGCGCAATACCATGATCCGGGACCTTTTTGCGCGGGACACGCAAGGGGCCATGGGCCAGCCCTACACGCGCAGCCGGTATTATCACCTGTACCTGGACGGCCAGTACTGGGGCATCTTCGAGACGCAGGAGCGAGCCCAGGCCGACTTTGCCGCCTCCTATCTGGGCGGCGATGCGGACGACTACGACGTGGTCAAGGTGGACGCGGGTCCGTACACGATCTACGCCACGGACGGCAACATGAGCGCCTGGTACCGGCTGTGGCAGGCATGTCAGGCGGGCTTCAGTTCGGACGAGGCCTACTACAGGGTGCAGGGCCTCAATCCGGACGGGAGCCGCAACCCCGACTACGAGGTCCTGGTGGATGTGGACAACACCATTGACTACAACCTGCTCACGTTCTTCACCGGCGACCTCGATGGTCCGGTCTCCGCCTTCCTGGGCAACGTTCGGCCCAACAACATGTACGCGATCTACAACCGCGTGAACCCCTCGGGCTTCAAGTTCATGAGGCACGACAACGAGCACACGCTGCTCAACGTGAACGAGGATCGGACCGGGCCCTTCTCCGCCGGATCGGAGTTCAGCGCGTTCAACCCCCAATACCTGCACCAGCGCCTCGCGGCCAACCTGGAGTATCGCACGCGCTTTGGCGACCGCGTGCAGAAGCACATGTTCAACGGCGGAGCGCTGACCTTGTCGGAGAACGTCGCCCGATTTCAGGCCCGGGCGAGTCAGATTGACCTGGCCATCATCGCCGAGTCGGCTCGCTGGGGCGACGCCAAGAGGTATCCGCCGCTCAATCGGAACGATCACTGGATCCCCGAGATCAACTGGATCATGAACACCTACTTCCCGCAGCGGAACGCCGTGGTGCTGAATCAGCTCACCAGCCACGGCTGGTATCCGACGGTGCCCGCGCCGCTGCTCAGCCAGACCGGGGGCAGCGTCGAGGCGGGCTTTGTTCTGACCCTGTCGAAGCCGAGCGGCGCCTCGGGGACCCTTTACTACACGGTCGACGGCAGCGATCCCCGACTGGGGGGCGGGGCGGTGTCGCCCGCGGCACTGACTGCCACCGAGAGGATGTCCAACGTGACGTTCATCTCGACCGGCTCCAGGTGGCTTTACCTGGACGACGGCTCCAATCAGGGCACCGCCTGGACGGCCACGGATTTCGCCGACGGCGGCTGGAAGGAAGGGAACGCTCAGTTTGGCTACAGCCCCGACGAGCACGACGAGATCACGACGGTCAGCTACGGGTCGTACCCCTCCAACAAGTTCGTGACGACCTACTTCCGCAAGTCTTTCGACGTGCCGGTGGGTGCGGCATGCACTCAGATGCAGTACAGGGTTCTGCGCGATGACGGGGCGGTCATCTATCTCAATGGTCGCACGCCGCCGGCCACCACCAACATGCCATCGAGCTGGAGCTACCGGCGACTGGCCAGCACCTGCGCGGAGGGCGCCAATGAGACGACGTATTTCGCCGGGACGATCGATCCTTCTTTCTGCATCAGCGGAGGCCGCAACGTTCTGGCGGTCGAGGTTCACCAGTGCTCGGTCACGAGCGACGACCTGAGCTTTGACCTGGAACTGACCGGCACGCTGAGGGTTTACACAACCGTGGTGATTGACCGTCCGATGACGGTGAAGGCCCGGCTCTACAGCAACGGGCAATGGAGTGCCCTGGTTGAAGGGGTGTTCAGCGTTCCGGCGCTTCCCCTGGTGGTCAACGAGTTCATGGCCGACAACGAGACGACGATTGTGAACCCGGACCTTCCCGGCGTCTACTCGGACTGGATCGAGGTGTACAACCCCAACCCATTTGCTGTCGACATGGGCGGCATGAGCCTGACTGACGATTTCGCTGATCCGGCCAGAGGTCGCATTCCCGAAGGCGTGATCATCCCTGAGCGGGGGCACCTGGTCTTCTGGGCCGACGAGCTTCCGACCCTGGGCAGGATGCACGTCAACTTCAAATTGAGCAAGGGTGGCGACGAGATCGGCCTCTACGCGGTGGACGGAGTCACTCCGGTTGACCAGGTCGTCTTCGGCGCGCAGACGGCCGATGTGTCCTACGGTCGCTATCCCGACGGGTCGGCCGCCTGGGGGGCCATGGCTCCGACGCCGGGATGGATGAACGACTCGCCGTAGGCAGTGGAACCGGCGGCCCTCGTGGGCAGCTACTCGCGAGCCAGTTTCGGGCTGGCGGGCTGCGATCCCGGGGCGGGTGGTCGTCCGGGCATTGGCAGCGTCGGATCGCCGAAGAGCATGAACTTCATTCCCTGGAAGAAGATGCTGGGCGGATACCAGTCGTTGTTGGGTTTGAGCCGGGCGAGGTTTTCATGCTCGTAATAGTAGGCGATCGCACCGGCCCAGCAATCGCCGAGGCGTGGATCGGCCCGGCGGGTGAAGGTATCCATGAAGCCCTCCAGCAGGGTCATGCCGCATGGCTGACTGCCGGTGTTGCATCCGAAGTAGGCCACGGCGCCATCGGGTTTGGCCCGCAGGAGCTGCTCGCCGAGGCTGGTGCGGTTGTAGACTCCGGTCTGGTAGGGGGCCGGTGGCAGAGGTGGTTCAGTGAAGACTTCGCCGTGATCCGAACCGACATGGGGGCGTCCTTCGAGATCCACATACGGCTCGTAGGGGGGTAATGTGGCGAACCGGGCGGTGAGGCAGCCGGCCGACAGCAGGATCGGCAGATGGCCGGCGTTGTGGATCTTGGCGATGCTGTTGACGGTCAGGGAATCGTTCCAGTGGAGGTCCTCACCGTGGCCGGCGTGAAGAGCCAGCCGGACGCCCGAGTTCAGCAGGTCGATGACGTTCTTCTCATCAGGTGGCGGCGTCGCAGCGGTCGCGCCTTTGTCTGCGTAGTATCGTTTATCGATCACCCAGGTTGACGGCAACCGGGCGGCGATGCGGCTCATGCGGTCGCGTACGTCGACCCATCCCCCCACCACGAAGAACGCTGCTCGCCGGGGGTCTTTGTCAGGTGCACGCAGGGATTCCTCGTAGGTCATCGACTTCTTCGCGAGGAGGCGGACCTCCTCGAGGGTGCTGACCGGCCAGCGTCCGACGGCAATCTCGGGGCGGTAGTCGATCTGGTCGTAGTTGATCGGGTCTTTCTTATTCTTTTCGCCTCGGACTTCGCCGAAGTAGCGGCCATGGAAGGTGTCTTTCCTGGCGTTCCAGTCCTCAAAACGCCCGTCGGGCTTGGCCAGATCGGCGTAGTACAGGTCGCTGGGGTAGAACGCGTAGTCAAAGGCCGGTGGAGTGATCCGATCGAGGACCATGTAACGCACGGGCAGGACGTCGGCGTCACCGACGAGGAGCACGTAACGGAGCTCACGTTTCCTCCAAATGTCGTAGATGAATCGCTTGAGCCGCTCTGGATCATCCCCCGGGTTCTTGTCGGCGAGAGCTGTCTCGAGGCTGGTCAGTTCGACGGTGAACGACTGCTGCTTGGAGCGGGCGTATTCGTTCAGGGGTTCATGGAATCGCTGTGGGGCGATGATCAGGAATCGCGGGGGTGTGGCCGCCGAATCCGGTCTGGTGGCGACCTCGGTCGCGGTGAGTTTGCCGAGGGTGGTGAGGGCGATGAGAAGGGCGGTGGGGAGCACGCGGAGAAGATTCGCATCCAGCTTCATGGCTTCATCCATTTGACGGTCTGTGTCGGGGTATCCCCCTGGGTCTTGGGACGAGGGGATTCTATCAGGTGAGGGCGGAGATGGCGATTTTGGGGGAGGCGGGTCTTGGGGGCTGGCGAAGCCGGTCTGGCCCAGGTCTGCGGGTGGCCGGGTCGGCTCGAGGGTCGGCTGACGGGTTCGCCGGTCGGCGTTTGGCGGTGGGGAGTCCAGGCGGGTGTTGGCGGGTTGCGACCTGGTGGCTGGCCGATTAAAATGCCGTTGATCTGGGGTGTCCGGGTGTTGGGAAGGCGAGCAGGTTATCGCAACTTGGGCGTGTTTTTGGACGAAGAACAAGGGCTGGCGGGGAGGGGAGGATCCAGGGCTGGTTTCATAAGCTCTTGACTGGCAGAGACTTGGGGCCGTAGCTCAACTGGGAGAGCGCCTGGTTTGCAACCAGGAGGTTGGCGGTTCGAGCCCGCTCGGCTCCATGGGGACGTGGTGGTGGGGGTGGCGACTGGTGACGGGTTAGGGTGGGGCAGTGGGGGCGCGAAAAAAAGTCGAGAAAATCGCGTGGCGGCCCCTTTACAAACGGGGGACCGCGTGTATATTAGATGGGCTCCGGTGCACTTTGAAGTGGCCTGCGGGCCGCCGGTGGTGAGACTGGCGGGCGGGGGAGGCGGAGAGGTGCGCCGGGGGCGGCTCTTTGACAAGCGAATATGTTTGCAAGCGAGTCAGGTATCGAACCATCCAAGATCACGTTCGAGCGTGAGAGCGAAAAACTCGTTCTGATTGACGCGACGTATGCGTCAAAGGTGCTTTGATTGGGTGGATGGACAGTATGTCATTCATGCGATCAAGCTACTAAGGGTGCATGGTGGATGCCTAGGCGTCGAGAGGCGAAGAAGGACGTGGTAGGCTGCGATAAGCCCCGGGGAGCTGTCAAACGAGCATTGATCCGGGGATTTCCGAATGGGGCAACCCGGCGTCACTCCGCAAGGAGATGGCGTCATCGGCGGGTGAATGCATAGCCCGTCGAAGCGAACCCAGGGAACTGATACATCTCAGTACCTGGAGGAGAAGAAATCAACCGAGATTCCGTCAGTAGCGGCGAGCGAACGCGGACATAGCCCAAACCGGCCTTCGGGTCGGGGTTGCGGGAGCCGAGAGCAGTTACAAAGGTGTCGCTAACAGAAGTGCCTGGAAAGGCACACCACAGAGGGTGACAGTCCCGTATGTGAAAGCGATCGCCCTGCGTTACCATCGGCTTACCAGAGTAGCATGGAGCTCGTGGAACTCCGTGTGAAGCTGGGGGGCCCACCCTCCAAGGCTAAATACTCCTCGACGACCGATAGTGGACAAGTAAGGTGACTGAAAGGTGAAAAGAACCCCTGCAAGGGGAGTTAAAAGAACCTGAAACCATGTACTTACAAGCGGTGGGAGCCCGATGTGACTTCGGTCATCCGGGTGACCGCGTACCTTTTGCATAATGGACCGGCGAGTTACCCTTAACGGCCTGGTTAAGCACCTCCGGTGCGTAGCCGTAGCGAAAGCGAGTCTGAACAGGGCGATCTGTCGTTGGGGGTAGGCCCGAAACCAGGTGATCTACCCATGGCCAGGATGAAGTGCCCGTAAAAGGGCGCGGAGGTCCGAAGCCGTGAACGTTGAAAAGTTCTGGCATGAGCTGTGGGGAGGAGTAAAAGTCTAATCAAACCTGGAGATATCTGGTTCTCCTCGAAATGCCTCTAGGGGCAGCCTCGAGCCACTACGCCACGGGGGTAGAGCTACTGATTGAAACGCGGGGGCCACCAGCCTGCCGCCTTCATCCAAACTCCGAATACCGTGGCGACTATCTCGGGAGTGAGTCCGCGGGGTCAATCTCCGCGGTCAAAAGGGAAACAACCCTGATCGTCTGCTAAGGTCCCTAATTCGTGCTCAGTGCATAAGGAAGTCTGGTTTCCGAGACAGCGGGGATGTTGGCTTAGAAGCAGCCACCATTTAAAAAGTGCGTAATAGCTTACCCGTCGAGAAACTGGGCGCCGATAATGATCGGGACTAAGCACGGAACCGAAGCAGCGGGCTCGTGAGTTCTTCGGGACGATCGAGCGGTAGAGGAGCGTTGATAGGGAGATACAGGCCATACCGAAAGGAGTGGTTGCGGCCCTATCAAGTGATAATGCCGGTATGAGTAACGAGAAAGAGGGTGTAAATCCCTCTCGCCGTAAGCCTAAGGTTTCCTGGGGAAGGTCAATCCGCCCAGGGTTAGGCGGATCCTAAGGCGAGGCCGAAAGGCGTAGTCGATGGACAGCAGGTTAATATTCCTGCCCCGTGTCATGCGGTTGATTCGCATGTGCGTTTTCTCAAGCTGCAGCCCACCACTAGACGAGAGGGTTCCCGCAAGGGCGAGGCCGATTTGTTGCCGAAGTGCGGAGAGAGAGAGCCGAGAAAAGCATGCGAGGACAAGTGGCACGTCCGTACTAAAACTGACACAGGTAGGCGAGGCGAGTAGCCTCAGGCGCTCGAGAGAACGGTCCTTAAGGAACTAGGCAAGTTAGCCCCGTAACTTCGGGAAAAGGGGTCCCTACTCCTCGGTAGCAATACAGTGGAGAGGGCACAGCAAAGCGGCTCTGGCGACTGTTTATCAAAAACACAGGTCTCTGCCAAGTCCAACAGACAACGTATAGAGACTGACGCCTGCTCGGTGCGGGAATGTTAAGGAAGGCGGTCAAGGGGGCAACCCCTGAAGCTGGCAACCGAAGCACCCGTAAACGGCGGCCCTAACTATGAGGGTCCTAAGGTAGCGAAGTTCCTTGTCGGGTAAGTTCCGACGCGCATGAATGGCGTAACGACTGGAGCACTGTCTCAAGGACCGACTCGGTGAAATTGGAATTGTGGTGAAGATACCACATACCCGCGGCAAGACGGAAAGACCCCGTGAACCTTTACTGTAGCCTGATATTGGCCACAGATATCGCATGCGTAGGATAGGTGGGAGGCGATGATCCGGCAGTTCTGGCTGTCGGTTAGCCAACGTTGAAATACCACCCTTGTGCTATTTGTATCCTAACCGCGCTCCGTGAATCCGGGCGTGGGACAGTGTTAGGTGGGCAGTTTGACTGGGGCGGTCTCCTCCAAAAGAGTAACGGAGGAGCGCAAAGGTCGGCTCAGTGCGGTTGGCAATCGCACGACGAGTGTAAGGGCATAAGCCGGCTTAACTGTGAGACCCACAAGTCGAGCAGATACGAAAGTAGGCCCTAATGATCCGGTGATCCCGTGTGGAAGGGTCATCGCTCAACGGATAAAAGGTACTCCGGGGATAACAGGCTGATCTCCCCCGAGCGTCCATAGCGGCGGGGAGGTTTGGCACCTCGATGTCGGCCCATCGCATCCTGGGGCTGAAGGCGGTCCCAAGGGTTTGGCTGTTCGCCAATTAAAGCGGTACGCGAGCTGGGTTCAGACCGGCGTGAGCCAGGTCGGTCTCTATCTGCCGTGGGCGTACGAGACTTGAGAGGATATCTTCCTAGTACGAGAGGATTGGAAGGTACGGACCACTGGTGTACCTGTTGTCGCGCTAGCGGCAGCGCAGGGTAGCTAAGTCCGGAAAGGATAAACGCTGAATGCATATAAGCGTGAAGCCCCCCTCGAGATGAGGTCTCGGTGACTCTTCGGAGTCTGAAGGCCCCTAGTAGACCACTAGGTCGATAGGCGGGAAGTGTAAGGACAGGAATGTCTTCAGCGGACCCGTACTAATGGCCAAAGGCTTGATCGTATGAATGATGCACTGTCATCATGGATCAAAGCACCATCACGCTCGAACTTCTTCAACGTTTGGTTCGTCCGATTCGCTTGTACGCATGTTCGATGACTCAGAGACTGCAACCGCCGGGAAGCGGCAACGCTCCCGGCGGTTTTGTTTTTACCTATACGATGCGGACCGGCGGCGGGGGTCGGTGGTTTGGGGCTGGGTGCAGCGGGCCGGCGGGCGCGGCGCGAACGGCGGCGATGGCTGGTTACCGCTCCCGGGGGTTGGAAGGGCGCTTCCGCAGCGGCTGCGTCGCGGGGTGGGGGCAGCGAGGGGTAGGCGTGACGCACGGATCGTTGTACAATGTTACGACTTCGCCGAGCCATGGAGACTGGGACGATGGACCGAAGACGCTGCGGCGAGGCGTGTGATGCTTGGCTCGGTGGTGGTTGCGGCCTGGTGGCGGAGCAAGGGTCACATCGACGCTTGAGGGAAACTGACGGCGATGAGTGAAGGCGCGGTGGTCGATCTGATCTATGTGGTTGCCTTCGGGCTTGGTGGGCTGGCATTCGCCCTGGGGCCGATCGTGATTGTTCACCTGCTGGCCGCCCGCAAGACGCGCCAGTGTGCCAACAAGACCGGCCAGCCCATCGAATGCGGCATGGAGCCGATCGGCGACGCCTGGATTCGCTACAGTGCGGTCTACTACCTGTATGCCCTGGTTTTCGTAGCCTTTGCGGTGGATGTGCTTTTCCTGGTGCCGGTTGCGGTGGTCTACAACCGGGTGGAAGGTTTCGTGATCCGCGACTTCGTCGAGCTGGTCATCTTTGTTGGGGTGCTGTCGCTGGTGGTCGTTTATGCGTGGAAGAAGGGTGTGTTTGAATGGAAGCGCAAGAAGACCAGCTTCTGAAAGACTGCGCCCCGCACGTCAAGTTCGCCAAGTTAGACGAACTGCTGAACCTCGGGCGGGCCTACTCGCTTTGGCCGTTGACCTTTGGTTTGGCGTGCTGTGCGATCGAGATGATGGCGACGGGGGCGGCGCGGTTCGACCTGGCCCGGTTTGGAGCGGAGGTATTTCGGCCATCGCCCCGCCAGGCGGACCTGATGATCATCGCCGGCACGATCAACAAGAAGATGGCCGCTGCGGTCAAGACGCTGTACGATCAGATGACCGAGCCGAAATGGGTTATCGCAATGGGCAACTGTGCGATTTCCGGCGGCCCCTTTGTGTTTCCGGGCCAGTACGCGGTGGTTGAAGGCGCGGATCAGCTGTTTCCGGTGGACGTTTACGTTCCCGGGTGCCCGCCGCGACCGGAGGCGCTGATTGAGGGCATTCTCAAACTGGAAGAGAAGCTGACGGGAAAGCGGCGTTGGCCGGTAGTGAAGCCGGAGTAGCCGGACGTTCGAGCACCCAGGTCATCCTGCGATGAGTGGTGACATTCCGAGTGAGAAGGCTTCCTTGGACGGCCCGGCCGTGCCCGACGGAGGGCCTGCGCTGAGGCCGAATCCCCTGGCTCATCTGCCGATTCCGTTTCAGGTTGTGGACTATGCGGAGCGAGGCGTTCATCTGGACGCCAGCGTCGCTCCCGACCAGGTTGTCGCGGTGGCCGGTGAGCTCGACAAGAGCGGATTCGCCATTGACACAATTACGGGTGTGGACTGGCTGGCCGAGGGTCAGATGGAGGTCGTCTACGACTTCTTTCATCCGACGCAGCGGCTCCGGGTAGCCGTGCGAACGCGTGTGCCCCGGGAGCATCCCGAGGTTCCGACGATCAGTACCGTGTTTCCGGGGGCGAACTGGCATGAGCGGGAGACGCACGATTTCTTCGGCATCCGGTTCGCCGGGCACCCGGACCTGACGCCGTTCCTGCTGCCTGAAGACGCCACTTATCACCCGCTGAGGAAGGACTTCAACCCGTGATGGTCAAAGAAGCGCCTTCCTCCAGGGCCGCCGGCCGCGAGACGTTCGTGCTCAATCTGGGGCCGCAGCATCCGGCCACGCATGGCGTGTTGCGGGTCAGGTTGACGATGGACGGTGAATACCTCGTCGAGGCGGAGCCGGTCTGCGGGTACATCCACCGGATGCAGGAGAAGATGGGCGAGAACCGGACCTATGCCCAGTTTCTGCCCAACACCAGCCGGATCGATTACCTCTCGGCGATGATGTATACCCACGCGTTTGTGGGCGTGGTCGAGCGGGCGGCCAGGATTCAGGTTCCTCCGCGGGCCGAGTACATCCGGGTGATCACGTCGGAGCTGAATCGGATATCCAGCCATCTGGTCTGGTGGGGTGCGTTTCTGCTGGATCTGGGCGGCTTCACCCCGCTGCTGTACGCGTTCGACGATCGGGAGCGGATTCTGGACTTGCTCGAAGGTTTGACCGGCGCCCGTCTCACCTACTGTTACTACCGCTTTGGCGGAGTCTGCAACGACGTGGATGAGAGCTTCCTGAGAGGCACGCGGGCGTTCGTCACCCACATGCGGCCGAGGCTGAAGATGTACCGGGACCTGGTCACGGGGAACATCATTTTCCAGAAGCGGCTGAAGGGCATCGGGCCGATCAGCGCGGAGATGTGCCGCCGGTACGGAGCGACTGGACCGGTGATTCGTGGCGCGGGCGTCGCCTACGATGTTCGTCGGGCCGAGCCGTACTCCGCCTATCCAGATTTCGATTTCGAGATCCCGACTTATCCGGAATGTGATTCACTGGCCCGGTACATGGTGCGGATGGCCGAGCTGGAGCAGAGCTTGCGGATCATCGAGCAGGCCTTGGACCGGTTTCCCGATGGGCCGGTGATGGCGGAGAAGGTGCCTCGTGTTCTCAAGTTGCCGGCCGGTGACTTCTGCTATGCGGTGGAGGCCGCCCGGGGGCGCTTTCTGGTGCGGTTGGTGAGTGACGGCAAAGACGGGGCGTATCGGCTCAAGCTCCGCACTCCGTCGCTGTCGAACCTGAGTCTGTTTGGCGAGGCGAGCCAGGGAATGCTCCTGCCGGACGCTTTGGCGATGATGGGAAGCCTGGATCTGGTGATTCCGGACATCGACCGGTGATTCCAGGCCAGGATGGAAGGACGACACGGATGCCCGCGACGAGTTTAGACCGGAGCTGTGAGGGGATGTTGGGGTGACGGAGTGGCTCTCCAAGCTGGGCGGATTCCTGTCCACCGAGCCATTTCGGCTGGTGGTCGCCCTGGTGGCGATTCTGGCCTTTGTCGGGGCGAATGCGGCGTATCTGGTCTGGGTCGAGCGCAAGGGGGCGGGTCGTTTCCAGCGGCGGCCGGGACCCACCGAGGCGGGTTTTGCCGGCCTGCTCCAGCCCATCGCCGACGCCCTGAAGCTCATGTCCAAGCAGCTGCTGGTACCTCCGATGGTGGACAGGACGCTCTTCCGAGCGGCCCCGCTGATGATGATGTCGCCCGCCCTGATCAGCCTGGCGGTCATTCCGTTCAGCGACAAGCTGGTCGGCCGCAACATCAACCTCGGTCTGCTGATGATCTTCGCCTTCGGGTCGGTCAACGTGATGGCGATCATGCTGGGCGGCTGGTCCTCGCGGAACAAGTACGCGATCATCTCGTCGGCTCGCGTGGTGTCGCAGAACGTCGCTTACGAAATCCCGATGCTGCTGGTCGTGATCACCCTGATTATGATCACGGGGACGACCAACCTCCACGAGATCGTCGAGCAGCAGGCTGGGGCCTTCTGGCACTGGAACCTGTTCCGGGTGTGGGTCAATCCGCTCATGCCGGTTACTTTTCTGATCTTCTTCATTTGCATGCTGGCGGAAACCAACCGTTCGCCCTTTGACATGGCGGAGGCCGAGAGCGAGTTGGTGGCCGGTGCCTACACCGAGTACTCGGGGATGGGTTTTGGCGTGTTCTTCATGGCCGAGTATGCGAACATCCTCCTGGGCTGCAGTCTGGCGACGGTTCTGTTCCTCGGCGGCTGGCACAGCCCGATCGGCATTCTCCCGGGGGTCGTGTGGTTCCTGGTGAAGATGTACTTTCTGGTGTTCACCGTGGTGTGGATACGCTGGACGTTTCCGCGCACCCAGTTTTACGGCTTGCTGAATCTCTCGTGGAAGATCCTGATCCCTGTGTCGTTGTTCACGCTCCTGCTGTCGGGGGCGATGGTCAAGTTGCCGAGAGTGTTTGGGGCATGATCAAGCTGATCAGGGAAATCGTCGGCGGTCTGTACAGTCTCCTGGTGGGGATGCGGATCACGATCGGCCAGTTTTTCAAGCCGACGGTGACGGTTCATTACCCTCACGAGGCGCTCAAGATGCCGCCCCGTTTTCGGGGTCACATTGAACTGGTGCTGGACCCGGAGACGGGCAAGCCCAGGTGTTATGCCTGCAAGGTCTGTGAGAAGTCCTGTCCGAGCGACTGCATCACGGTGGACGGTGTCAAGTTCGAGGGTGCCAAGCGGAAGTCGGTGACGATCTACAAGCTTGATTTTACCAGGTGCAGCCTGTGCGGCTCCTGCGTGGAGGCCTGTCGCGACGGGGCGATCCGCTTCTCTCACGACTACAACATGGCCGGTCTGAGCAAGGAGGAGTTTGTGATCGACTTGTTCAAGAAGCTGGAAGACGAGACCCGGGCGGCGGGGGGCATGCCGTTTCTGCCGCCGGTCGCGGCTGGGCCAGCGGAGCCGGCGGGGGGTGGGGCGTTGCCCGGTGCGGGCGGGGCCGCCCAGCGGTCCAGAGCGGAAGGGGCGGCGGTCGAGCCCAACCAGACGGAGGTGAAATGAATCCGTTTCCCGCCTGGACACTGATCATGAACGGTCTCTTCGTCTTCTGCCTGGCGACGACGGCGGCCGGGGCGTTGATCGCGGTGGCGAGCGTGCGGTTGATTCGCGCGGTCTGCGGTCTGGCGATCTGCTGTTTTGGGCTGGCCGGGCTCTACTACTTTCTGCAGAGTCCGTTTCTCGCGCTGATGGAGATTTTGATTTACGTCGGGGCGGTTTGCGTCACGATCGTCTTTGCGGTCATGCTGGCCGAGCCGGACGAGCCCGGAAAGGACGCGAGCAAGGGTTTCTCGGTGTTGTGGACGGGCATTGCGGTGACGGCCGCGACGGCCATCTTCCTGGGGGTTGTGCGGCTGGCGTTGTCCTGGGACTGGGTACGGCCGGAGGCGAGGGTGAACGACGGCTCGATGAAGGCGGTTGGCACCGCACTGTTAACGACCTACAGCATGGCCTTCGAGCTGATTTCGCTGGCGCTGCTGGTGGCGATTCTGGGTGCGTTGGCGATTGCCCGGACAGGGCGGACGAAGCCGTAGAAGGTGCTCGAGGTGATGAGCCGAGCCCGGGGGTGGCGGCGGGCCTGTGGTGAGGGTTCGGCGGTGTGCTCGGGGTGGAGTGAAGGGTGGACGATGGGACAGCCTCTCTATGATCGTCTGGAGATCTACCTGGTCGCGGCGGCTTTCCTGCTGGCGATGGGGATCTTCGGCCTGGTTTGGCGGCGCACGCTGATTGGCATGCTGATCTCGGGTGAGCTGCTGTTTGCGGCCGCGTCCCTGAATTTGATGGCGTTCAACCGGTTCACTGTTCGGGATCAGGCGGTGGGGCAGGTTTTCGTCCTGTTCATCATGGGATTGGCGGCGGCGGAGGTGGCCATTGCCTTGAGTATCACCATCGCGGTGTATCGGAACTACCGGTCGGTCAAGACTGAGGAGCTTTCCGAGCTGAACGGATAGGCCCATGGAATTTGTGTACGACATCCGACTGCTGCTGGCGGTACTCGCCCCGTTGATCGGCGCGGGCCTGGTGATGGCCGCCGGCAGGCGCCCGAACACGCGGGAGGCCTGCTCATTCATCTCGGCGGCGGCCCTGTTTGTCATCACCGCCTCGATGGTTCCGGACATTTACGGGGGCGGGGGTCTGCGTTTCACTCTGTTCGAGCTGCTTGGCGGGCTGAGTTTCTCGCTGCGGGCGGACGCCTTGTCCATGGTCTTCGCGGTTTCGGCGTCGTTCCTGTGGGTGGTGACGGTGTTCTATTCCGCGGGTTACATGCGCGGGCTCCGCGAGCACGAGCAGACGCGATTCAACACCTGCTTCGCCCTGGCCCTGTTCGGCGCCATCGGGTGCGCCTTCTCGGACAACCTGCTGACCCTGTATCTCTTCTACGAAATCGTGAGCATCTGCACCTACCCGCTGGTTGCCCATCACCAGGACGAGGAGAGCTACGAGAGTGGGCGAAAGTACCTGACCTACCTGACGGGCACGGCCAAGGGTCTGATTCTGCCGGCCATGGTTCTGATCTACGTCATGTCGGGAACGCTGGACTTCGCGGACAACATTCGCACCGGTATTCTGCCGGTCGGCGTGCACAACGGGGTGGTCACCCTCCTGTACGCCTGCTGCATTCTGGGATTCGCCAAGAATGCGGTCATGCCATTCCACAGCTGGCTGCCCAGCGCGATGGTAGCTCCGACGCCGGTCAGTGCCCTGCTGCATGCGGTCGCGGTGGTCAAGGTCGGCGTGTTCGCGACCGTCCGGGTGATGCTCTACGTGTTTGGTGTGGACTGCATGGACGCCTTGAGCCTGGGCCTGCCCACGGCCTACTTCGTGTCCATCACCATCGTGGTGGGCTCGATCATTGCCCTCAGCAAGGACAACTTGAAGGCCCGGTTGGCGTACTCGACCGTCAGCCAGCTCTCCTACATCATCCTGGGCGTGGCCCTGCTCAAGCCGGCGGGGATCGAGGGTGGGCTGATCCACATCGCCAACCATGCCTTCTCCAAGATCACGTTGTTCTTCTGTGCCGGAGCGATCTACGTTGCCACGCACAAGAAGGACATCTCGGAGATGAGCGGCCTCGGACGGGCGATGCCGTTCACCTTTGGAGCGTTTGCCTTGGCGTCGCTGAGCATGATCGGCGCGCCGCCGGTGGCCGGCTTCGTCACCAAGTGGTATCTGCTCAACGGCGCCCTGGATGCCGGTTCGATCGGCATCATCATTGTGCTGATGGCGAGCACGCTGCTTAATGCCGCGTACTTCGTCCCGGTGGTTTACCAGGGTTTCTTTGGCCAGCCGTCGGAGGCCGACCTGGAGCACCGGTACAGCGAGGCCCATCCCTCGATGGTCGTGCCGTTGACGGTGACGGCCCTGATTTCGGTGGTGATTGGCCTGTGTCCTGGGTTGTTCCTGAGTTTTGTTCAGCGTGTGATTTCATGAGCCTGGTCAAGCTGATCGAGTTTCTGGGCAGCCACCTGAGGACCGTGGTGCGAGTCTGCGTGGCCCTGCTTGCCCTGCTGGTCGTGGTGGACGCGATTCCGGGCGTTGTCGACAAGGAGCATGCCCACACCCAGGCCGAGCATTGGCCGGCCTTCTGGGCGGTGTTCGGGTTTGCCGGTTGCGTGTTGATCATCATCGTGTCGAAGTGGTTCGGTCATGCCGGCATCATGACCCGGGAAGACTACTACGATGAATGACCTCTGGATCCATCCATCGCTGATTCTCATCGTCGGGGCGATGCTGCTCCCGCTGATCCCGGCCCGGGCCAAGAGCGGCTTTCTGCTGTTGGTTCCGGTGCTGGTCTTTGCCCGGACGCTGATGATGACGCAGGGCGACTTCGGCCAGATCGAGTTCCTGGTCGCCGACCCGGCCAACGCTTTGACGCTGGTTTTCGGCCGGGTGGATCGGCTGAGCCTGATCTTCGGCTACATCATGAGCCTGATGTGCGTTCTGGGCACGCTCTACGGCGCCCACGTCAAGGAGGACGTCCAGCATATCGCCGCCTGGATCTACGTCGCCGGTTCGATCGGGGCGATCTACGCGGGCGATTTCATTGTTCTCTTTCTGTTCTGGGAGATGATGGCATTCTCCTCCGTGTTCCTGGTCTGGTTTCGAAGGCGCAAGGAGTCGCCGGCGGCCGGGCTCCGCTATTTGCTGGTGCACGTGGCCGGGGGGCTGGCCCTGCTGGCCGGCATGGTGCTGCACTGCAATGCCCAGGGCAGCTGGGCCTTCAACCAGCTCGACGTTCAGCATCCGACGGCGGCCGTCTACCTGATCCTGATCGGGTTCATGCTGAACGCGGCGGTGCCCCCGCTGCACGCCTGGCTGCCCGACGCCTACAGCGAGGCGAGTTTCAACGGGGCGGTTTTTCTGTCCGCCTTCACGACCAAGACCGCGGTGTATGCGCTTTGCCGCGGATTTCCGGGGATGGAGATCCTGGTGTTGCTGGGCGTGATCATGGCCCTCTACGGCGTCGTTTACGCGGTGTTGGAGAACGATTGCCGGCGGCTGCTCGCCTACCACATCATCAGTCAGGTCGGCTACATGGTTGCCGGCGTGGGCTTGGCGGATCCGCAGACCTCCCTGGGCCAGCTGGCCCTGAACGGGACCTGCGCCCACGCCTTTGCCCACATCCTCTACAAGGGCCTGCTGTTCATGGGTTGCAGCTCGGTCCTGTACATGACGGGTGAAACCAAGTTCACCGAGCTGGGCGGCTTGTGGAAGAGGATGCCCTGGACCTTCGTCTTCACGCTGATCGGCGGGCTGTCGATTTCCGCGTTCCCGCTGTTCAGCGGATTCGTCAGCAAGTCGATGATCGTGTCGGCCGGTTTCGAACAGCATAAGCTCTGGGTTGGCTTCCTGCTCATGCTGGCCTCGGTGGGCACCTTCCTGCACACCGGCCTGAAGGTGCCGTACTTCATCTGGTTCGGCAAGAACAAGCCGAGGCAGGAAGTCGTGGACCGGGCCGCCGATCCGCCGTGGAACATGATGGCGGCCATGGCCATCACTGCGGGGCTGTGCATCTTCATCGGCTGTTACACGCCGTACCTGTACTCCATGCTGCCTTTCCCGGTGGATTACCATCCGTACACCGCGTACCACGTCTCGGAGACGCTGCAGGTCCTGCTCTTCACCGCCGTGGGCTTCTTTCTGCTGGTCAAGAAGCTCCAGCCCGAGGCCAAGATCAGCCTGGACCTTGACTGGCCGTATCGCATGGGCGGGCGGGCGTTCCGGTGGCTGGCCTCCAGGCCGGTGCAAGCCGTTGACACCCTGGTGGGCGAACTCTACCGACTGGCGGGCCTGGTGCCGCTGATGATTACCGCCCGGCTGGCGGGCAGGTTTGACAACGGCGTGGTGGACGGCGTGGTCGATGGCCTGGCGTCCGGGGTACGGGGCGTCGGTCGTCGGCTGCGCGCCGCCCAGCGCGGGCAGATGCAGGAGAATTTGATGCTGGCGTTTGGTGTGGCGGCGGTGTTGATCGTGGTTTTCATTTGGTGTTCGAGCCGGCCATGAGCTTCAGCTACGACGACACGATTCTGACCGTGCTGGTGTTCGGACCGCTGCTGGCGGCGGTGATCGCCGCGTTCGTCAAGAGCGAGCACGCGCTGCGGTGGTGGACGCTGGCCAGCACGACCGCGATCGGGCTCTGGTCGCTTCCGCTGTTCTGGCGCTTCGACGCGGCGAGTGCCCGGTTCCAGTTCCTCGAAGATGTGGAGTGGATCGCGGCCCTGAAGATCCGCTACGCCCTGGGCGTTGACGGCATCAGCCTGTTGCTGGTGCTGCTGACCACGCTGATCATGCCCCTCTGCGTGCTGGCCTCCTGGGACTACATCCGGACTCGGCTCAAGGAGTACATGATCTGCCTGCTGATCATGGAGTCGGCCATGATTGGCGTATTCTGCTCGCTGGACCTAGTCCTGTTCTACGTTTTCTGGGAAGCGATGCTCATCCCGATGGCCCTGTTGATCGGCATCTGGGGCGGGCCGCGGAGGATCTACGCCTCGCTCAAGTTCTTCATCTACACCATGGCCGGGTCGGTGTTCCTGCTGGTCGCGATCATCGCCCTCTACCTGAAGACAGGGACGTTCAGCATACCGGCGATCATGGAACAGAGGCACAGTTTTTCGGCGGACTTCCAGTGCTGGATCTTCCTGGCGTTCTTCGTTTCGTTCGCGATCAAGGTGCCGATGTTCCCGTTTCACACCTGGTTGCCCGCGGCCCACGTGGAGGCTCCGACTGCGGGGAGCGTTCTGCTGGCCAGTGTGCTGCTGAAAATGGGCACCTACGGCTTCCTGCGGTTCTCGCTGCCCATGGCCCCGATCGCGACCGAGGTTTTCCAGCCCTACATCCTGTGGCTCTCGGTGGTGGCCATCATCTACGGCGGCCTGACCGCCCTGGCCCAGACGGATCTCAAGAAACTGGTGGCTTACTCGAGCGTCGCCCACATGGGCTTCGCCACGCTGGGGATCTTTGCCCTGAATGACGCCGGACTGAAGGGTGCGATGCTGGTGATGGTCAACCACGGCATCACCACTGGGGCCCTGTTCATGATTGTCGGCGTGATCTACGAACGCCTGCACACCCGCGATCTGTCCCAGACCTGCGGGATGGGCCGGACCATGCCCGTCTTCGCGACATTCGCGGGCATCTTCGCGTTATCCTCGCTCGCGTTTCCGGGTACCAACAGCTTCATCGGCGAGTTCCTGGTCATGGCCGGCGGCTTCGAGGTCTCGCGGGTGATGATGGTGTGCGTGGTTCCCGGAGTGGTCCTGGCGGCCGCCTACATGCTGAGAATGCTGCAGAAGGTCGCTTACGGCGGTACCCGGAACCCGGATCATTCGATGATTCGGGACCTGGGGCCTCGCGAAGTGGTCATGCTGGTGCCGCTGGTGCTCTTTGTTTTCTGGATCGGGCTGAAGCCGGCGCCGTTCGTACAGGTGATGGACAAGAGTGTGCAACAGGTGTTGAAGCAGGTCCGGTCGCCGGCCGGTGCGGGCCCGGCGGTGGTCGCAGGCAGCGGACAGCCGGGAAAGACGCTGCAGGTGTGGCGGCCGGCGCGAACGAGTCCGATGGTAGCGGCCACGCCCGCGGGGCTGGCTGACGAGGCGAAGTGACGACAGCTATGGATACCGTGTTCCTGCCAGAACTGGTTCTGCTGCTCGGGGCCTTGGTGATCTTCGCCGTGACCCTGGGCGAATCTCGCACCCGGCAGGCCCGAACCGCGGCTCTGGTCGTGGCCCTGGCCGGCATCGCCGCCTGCCTGCTCTGCCTGGGCCGGGAAGCGGTGCTCTTCGACGGAGCCTATCGCGTGGACCTCTTTTCCCAGGTCCTCAAGCTGGTATTCGCGTGCGGGTTCGCGCTGATCCTGCTGCTGAGCGGCGAACTGCCCGACATTCGCCAGGATGTGAAGCCCGAGTACTACTTTTTCCTGACCGTCAGCGTGTCCGGCCTGACCATGCTGGTGAGCTGCATCGACCTCATCACCCTGATCATTGCACTCGAGGTGTCGGCGTTCCCGCTCTACCTGATGGTGCCGATGCGCCGCGAAGGCGAAGGCCGCCGCAGCCAGATGGAATCGGCGATCAAGTACATGATGTTCGGGATTGCGGCCAACGGGCTGATGTTCGTCGGCATGAGCTATCTGTTCGGTCTGACCGGAACGACCTCGCTGCCCAAGATCCTGCCGCTGCTGAGCCCGGTCGTCAACTCGCCTCTGGCCATCGCCGGCCTGGGCCTGATGTTCTGCGGGCTCTTCTACAAGCTCGCGGTTTTCCCGTTCCACTTCTGGACCCCTGACGTGTATCAGGGGGCTTCGAACGAAACTGCGGCGCTGGTCGCCTCGCTGCCCAAGATCGGTGGGGTCGCCGTGCTGGTACGGCTCATTTCGCTGGCCCAGCCGGACCATCACGCCGTGGCCCTGTTGCTGGCCATCCTGGCCACGGCCTCGATGTGCTACGGCAACCTGATCGCCCTGGTTCAGAAGGACTTCAAGCGGCTGCTGGGCTTCTCCGGGATTGCCCACGCCGGCTATGCCGTCGTCGGCCTGGTGGCGATGAATGAGGCGGGTTACACCGCCGCGGTGTACTACATCGTGGGTTATCTGCTGATGGTCCTCGCGTGCTTCGTGGTGATCTGCCGGGTCTCTCGCGACGGTCAGAACGTGGCCATTGAGGAACTGGCCGGGCTGCATCGCCGGTCGCCGCTGCTGGCCCTGACTCTCGCGGTGGGGGTGTTCGCGCTGGCCGGCATTCCCCCGTTTGTCGGATTCATGGGCAAACTGACCCTGCTTACCGCCGCCCTCGGCAAGGGTTACCTGGCCCTGGTCATTATCGCGGTCGTGAATGCGGCTATCGCGGTCTATTACTACCTGTGTGTGATCCGGGAGGCTTGGTTCCGCGACCCGGGCGATCTGCCGTCGATCACGTTGAGCTGGCCGACCCGGGCCGTCTGTGCCCTACTGATCGCGGGTATTCTGGCTCTAGGCGTGGTTCCGGGACGGGTCGTGGGGACCATCTCCACCTCGATCGCACGGGCCGGCTTGGTATCTCCAGCCGTGCCTGCGGCGAAGATGGCGTCCGGCGGTGGGGCGGTCATCGACATTTCCCGTCTTGCGCCGGCCACCGAATAGGCTGGTGGCGGCGCGTCGCTGCTGGTGGTAGATCGGCCGATTCTCGTCTGTCGCCGGATCTCTCTTCCCGGTAGACTACGGCTTGTCTGAGCGGCCCGTCCTGGCCGCAGGACCCAGGGGATACATGATTCGGCATCGTCCCTGCACTTGTGGTCGGCGATCACCCGGACCGGGGGACCGAGGGCGGAAGGAAACGTTCTGATGGCCAACACCACAAGGGATGCCGCGGTCGACGATGGCCCGAAGGACGCTGCTGGTTTTTTTGATCGATTTCTCCTGCGGGGTGCGCCGCGCGAACTGTGGATGATTTTCGCCATCCACCTGGTCGGGTACGTGTCCTACATGATCATGAACTGGACGTTCGTCCTGTGGCTTTCCTACGATCTCGGCTACAGTGACGAGAAGGCCGGCCTCTGGGTGGCCCTGTGGTCCGCTCTCATGACGCTGGTCACGGTTTTCGTGGGCTCGCTCACGGATGCCATCGGGATACGCAAGGCCCTGCTCCTCAGCATGGTCATCTGCATCGTCACGCGGTGCTTCATGACGTTTGCCTCGGCAAGATGGATGGTCCTGGGCCTGGGCATGATTCCCGTGGCCATCGGCGAGGCCCTGGGCACCCCCGCCATGGTAGCGGCCACTCGCCGGTATTCGAGGACCTCGCAGCGGTCCGTTTCCTTCTCCTACTTCTATGCCTCGATGAATGTCGGCATCCTGATCGCCGGCTTCATGTTCGATTTCATCCGCAGACGGGTGGGCGAACCCGTTGGTCATTGGAGCCTGCCGCTGTTCGACATCACGCTGACGACCTATCAGACCGTTTTCCTGGTGAGCCTGATCTTCCAGTGCGGTCTCTTCCCCATCCTCTACTGGGGCATGCGCGAAGGCGTCGAGGCCACTGACCAGGGCGTCAGGATCGTCCCCGGGCAGTCGAGGTACCCGCACGAGAGCTTCCTGAGAGCCCTTGCGTTCTCCCTGAGGGACACCTATCAGGAAACGGTCCGGATTTTCACCGGTTTGTTTACCCAGCCGGGTTTCTACAAGTTCCTAGGCTTTCTCGCCCTGGCCGCGATGGTCCGGCTCATCTTCGTGCACATGAACTACACGTATCCGAAGTTTGGCATTCGCGAACTCGGCCCCGGTGCTCCGGTCGGGACCCTCTACAACATCAATGCGTTCATGATCATCTTCCTCGTTCCCATCGTCGGTGTGCTTTCGCGGAAGGTCTCTGCCTACAAGATGGTCACCGTGGGGAGCAGCATTGCTGCCGCGTCGGTGTTCATCATGACCCTGCCTCCGGCCTGGTTCCAGGGGGTCGCCGATCTGGAGTACGTTCGTTGGCTCGCCCACCATGGCCTGGGCCTGACCGGCGAGGTCAATCCCTGGTACGTGATGATCTTCTACTTCATCGTGGTCCTTTCCTTCGGCGAGGCGATCTATTCGCCCCGCCTTTACGAATACGCAGCCGCCATCGCCCCGAAGGGTCAGGAGGGCTCCTACATGTCTCTCTCGTACCTGCCCTTCTTCCTGGCGAAACTCGGTGTGGCCACCTTTTCGGGCGTGCTGCTCAGCAGGTACTGCCCGGAGACCGGCCCGCGGAGTTCCGGCACGCTCTGGCTGATCATTGCCCTGACGACCACGATTTGCCCGGCGGGCCTCATCGCCTTTCGCCGCTGGATCCGGGTCAAGGAAGCGGGTCGGGCCGAGTGAGCCGCCCGGCATGGTCTCCCGATGAGATGATTTCGGGATTCCGGGGCTTTCCTTGGTTGCGGCCGGGGCCTTCATCCCTGTAGACTGCGGTTTCTGTGAGCGGCCCCTCACGGCCGCAGGGTCCTTGGGGACATACGGTTCGACATATCCTCTGCGCCCGACACCGACGGACTTCCAGTCGCGGATGGCGAGGGCGGAAGGAGACGGTCTGATGGCGGACGACAGACAGGGAACGGTCGTGCCCGGCGGCACTCCCGACTCACGTGGAATCCTGGACCGGCTCCTTGCCCTTCCCGCTCAGATCGGCCGAGCCGTGATCAGCTTTCCCGGCCGGTTTGCGGTCCTGGGCAGCGCCGTTCCCGAACTATGGATCGTCTTCGTCATCAAGCTGTTTGGCATTCTGGCCTACAGCGTGATGAATACCACGCTGGTGCTGTGGCTGTCCTCGAACCTCAACTACAGTGACACCAACGCGGGCTTCATCATCACCGCCTGGTCAACGGTCATGACCCTCGCCACGGTGATGATCGGCTCGCTGACCGACGCCATCGGGCTTCGGAGGGCCTTCATGCTGGGCGTGGTTCTCTGTCTGTTCGCCCGCACGGTGATGACCCTGGTGACCGTTCCTTGGATCGTCCTCGCATTCGGGCTGTTTCCCCTGGCGATCGGCGAGGCTCTGGGGACGCCGATCATGGTCGCGGCCATCCACAGGTACTCGACGACCGCCCAGCGCTCCATCGCGTTCTCCATTTTCTATGCGGTGATGAATGTTGGCTTCCTGATTTCGTACTGGATCTTCGACCGCATTCGCAGCGATTTCGGGGAGAGCGGTCACTGGGTGCTGCCCGTTGTGGACATCGAGCTCTCTACCTACCGCATCCTGTTTCTGATCAGCCTGGCCTTCGAGTGTGTGCTCGTTCCCGTGATCTACTTTGGATTGCGGGAAGGGCTCCAAGTTTCCGAGGAAGGTGTGAAGGTCATCCCCGAGGAGTCCAAGTACCCCGGCAGGGACATGTGGAGTGCCCTTTACCTCTCCGTCCGAGACGCCCTGCGCGAGACGCTCAGGATTTTCATGGGTCTCTGGCGGCAGCCGGGGTTCCACAAGTTCCTGGCATTCCTCACCCTTGCGGTCTTCGTCCGGTTCATCTTTTTCCAGATGAGCTATACCTACCCGAAGTTCGGCATACGCGAGCTGGGCGAAGGTGCCCCCATTGCCACGCTCTGGTCGCTCAACGCGGGCCTGATCATCGTCCTGGTCCCCATCGTCGGAGCGTTTTCTCAGAGGATCACGGCGTATCGGATGGTGGTGTATGGCAGCATCATCGCGACGGCGTCCGTCTTCATCATGACCTTGCCTCTGCGGTGGTTTCAGCCGTTGGCCGACGGCCGTCTGGGCCACTTCATCGCGAACTCCTGGCTGGACGGCGACGAGAAGTTCACGGTGGATGACATTCGCGATCTGCCGGCTTTCGTTCGCAAGCTGAACGAGCCCGCCGATCCGGTATCCGTCGCTGTTCGGGATTCGCTTTCCCCGCAGACGAAGCTCCTCCTGGCTCGGGAACTGTCGCCCGCGGGCTTCAGGAACCCCGCTCCCTATGCGTACCCTGGTTCCGGCCTCTTCTTGGAAGGCGATATCAAGAACGGCGGCGGCTTCGTGGCGAGATTGGGCAACGACCCGAACGCAGCCACGCAGCCGATCTCCAAGTACGTGTGGGCACAGATGTCATCGAAGGAGCAGGAGGCGCTGGCCGGAGCGGCCGCCTTATCCCCGGATCATCAGAAGCTGATGCTGAAAGTGCTCAACCGTCTTCTGCAGGATTCCGCCTTGGGCAAGGATGACCGCTTCGCAAGCGTCAGCCTGTCGGATGCGACCCAGAGTCTGCTCAAGATCGACAAGAAAGACAAGAAGGCCAGGCGTATCACCCAGTCCGTCGTTCAGAACAGGCTCCTGCTGGAGGACGCCTACCCGGAGCATGTCGCCAGGAGCAGCCACGCGGTCCGAGTGGCCTTGGCCGACGACCTGACCAAGCTGATCAGGGAGAAGACGATCTACGACACCGATCGCTTCGCCGGTGTCGCCCTGACCGAGCCGGTCAAGGCTTGGCTGGCGGCCGGTACGGTCGAGAAGGCGGCCAAGGCTCCGGCGCACATCAATCGCTACCTCGTGGAGGATGCCTACCCGAACGAGATTGCCAAGAACCGGATCGGGGTCTCGGGGAGCGTCAATCCGTACTATGTTGCCATCGTCCTGTTTGTCATTCTGCTGTCGGTTGGCGAAGCCTTTTTCTCGCCGCGGCTCTACGAATACGCGGCGGCCATTGCGCCCAAGGGTCAGGAAGCCTCGTACATGTCCATGTCGCTCCTGCCGTTCTTTCTGGCCAAGCTGTTGGTGGGCTTGTTCTCGGGAATCCTGCTGGAGGCCTACTGTCCGGAGACCGGTCCACGGAATTCGGACACCCTCTGGCTGATCATCGCCCTGACCACGATGATCTCACCGGTCGGCCTGCTGCTGTTTGGCCGCTACATCCGGGTCAAGGAGGCCGGCCGCGAGTGAGGTTTGGACTGAACAGCCGGGCGGGGGCCGGCATGGGGCCTCGGGTGGTGTCGCTATGGTATGCGGCCGGGTAGAATAGAGGAGTTCCGCGTCCCTTCGGGCTCCGCGGGGTCCACGAGTTCTGGTAGTAGGAGGTATGGTCTTGTCAACGGCCAACACACGTCGTCAGTTCCTGAAACAGTCCGCCATCTCGGCCGCCGGGCTCTGGCTGGCCGGCCGAACGGGCACAGCCCAGAGCTTTCCGGCCAACGAGAAGCTCGGAATCGCCATCATCGGTGTTTCCGGCCAGGGGGCATACAGTGTCGGCAATCTGGCCGATCAGGCCATCGTTGCCCTTTGTGATGTGGATGAGAACCGTGCCGCCGAGACTCGCAAGCGGTTTCCCAAGGCCCGGTTTTACACTGACTTCCGCAAGATGTTCGACGCATCGAGCAAGGACTTTGAAGCGGTTGTGGTCGCCACACCCGATCACACGCACGCCCCGGCCACGATGATGGCTCTCAAGGCCGACAAGCACGTGTACTGCGAAAAGCCGCTGACCCACACCGTCTATGAAGCTCGGATGATCGCCGAGACGGCGCGGAAGCGAAAACGCGTCACCCAGATGGGGACCCAGATCCACGCGGGTGACAATTACCGCCGCGTGGTGGAGTTGATCCAGAAGAACACCATCGGCCCGGTGACCGAGGTCCACGTGTGGTGCCCGTCGGTCTGGGCAGGCAGCGATCGGCCCAAGGACACCCCCCCTGTGCCGGTCGGCCTGCATTGGGACGAGTGGCTGGGGCCCGCTCCGGTCCGACCCTACCATCCCGCCTATGCGCCGGCCGGGTGGCGAGGCTACTGGGATTTCGGCGGCGGCGGGCTCGCGGACATGGCCTGTCACTACATGGACTTGCCGACCTGGGCGCTGGAGCTGCGTCATCCTCAGGTAGTGGAGGCGGAAGGTCCGCCGGTCAACGACGAGCATGCTCCGGACCAGATCGTGGTCCGCTGGGAGCACCCCGCCCGCAAGGACAAGCCTGCGGTGAAACTCACCTGGTACGGCGGCGTTGACAAACCCGCTCCGGACATTGTCGCCAGGATTCCCCGGTGGGGGGTCGGCGTCCTCTTCATCGGCGAGAAGGGCATGCTCATCGCCGACTATGACCGGCACCAGCTTCTGCCCGAGCGGGAATGGACCGGATTCAAGCCACCTGAGCCCTTCATTCCGAACTCGATTGGGCATCACAAGGAGTGGGTTGAGGCCTGCAAGAAGGGCGGGCCGACGACCTGCAACTTCGACTACTCCGGAGCTCTGACCGAGGCCGTCCTGCTTGGCAATGTCGCTTACCGCAGCGGCAAGCGGATCGAGTGGGACGCCGAGAAGATGAGGATTGCCAACGCGCCCGAGGCCGAGCAGTTCCTGCGACGCAGGTACCGAGAAGGCTGGACGCTGTGAGCCGTGTTGGGCGGGCGGCGCTTGGCGTGCAGGGGCGAGGTTCGCCTGCCGGTCATGGGTAGGTGCCGAACTCGTGAACTGCCTTGAACATGGCCTCGTAGTTCGCCAGCACGTGCGGTGGCAGCGGGACCATGAAGGGAGCTGCCGTCGGCAGGACCACGAACCGTCCGCCCGGCTTGCCGGCTTCGATGGCGTGGCGCACTTGCTGGCGGATCTGTGCCGGGGTGTCCTTCTCGAGCTTCACCGCCTGCATCGAACCCATGATGCACATGCGCTGGCCGATCCGCTTCTTGACCTCGGCCAGGGTGACGTCGGCCGTGGCCAGGGGCAGGATCTCGATCGGTTCCAGGGCGTCTGCCCCGATGCCCGCAATCATGTCGAGGATGTCGCGCAGTCGCCCGTGGCAGTGGATGACGCTGAAGTTGCCGGTTTCGTGAATAGCGCGGGTGGCGGCTTGGTCGCGTTCCACGACATATCGCGGGAAGTAGACGGCCGGGTTCATCAGCGGGGCCCCGCAGTACTCAGGTCCCCAAAGACGGAAGACTGCGTTCTTGACCACACCGCCGATCGCTCGAGTCGCTCGCAGAACCTGCTCCTGGGCCTTGTCCAGAAGGGCCCGAATTGGACCGTCGTCGGTGTAGCATCGCATCACGAAGTCCTCGAAGTCGAACAGGCCGACCACATGGCCGACGGCGTCTCCGAGGCTGAAGCAGAGGATTCCGTGCTCGCCGACTCGGGCCTCGAGATTCCTCAGGGCCTCGGCATTGACCTGGGTGGGCGGATCCGGCAGCGACAGGACCCGCTCGATGTCCTGGTCGCTCTTGATGAGCGGTTCGATCTGCCAGAAGGTCATCTGGCCGGGATGGCGTCGGGACACGGCCCGGAGCTTGCCCTTGGCGGTTTCGATCTCGATGCTCCGAACGACGCTTCCGCCCTCGTGCTTGTGTTCCTGGCCGTAGACCGCATTGGGATCGCCGAGCAGCACGGGGGCGTCAATCGGCCCGCGGACGAAGCTGTCTCCGTAGCTAGCCTCCAGTTCGAGAAGCGGGGCGTAGCTCGGTTCCCGGTTGGCCCACTCATCGTTGTAGGGTGTGTGTTCATAGAGGGTGACGGGCACGCGGTCGGGTGTGCCGCCTCTCAAGACCGTTAACAATCGTTCTCGCGAAGTCATCGCAGAAGGCGCCACTCGCAGCGGAACACGAGAAACCAGAACACGAGGTCGACCGTCTTCTCCAACCTTTGGGCTGAACCGGCGGCCGGGCACGTTCCACAGGCCTCAAGGTCGAAATCCCCGGTGTCGTCCCGATGCGTGCTTCTGGGGGGGACACGCGGGATCGAGTTCTTATACGGCATGGCGTTGGGTGGCTCAATGCTGGGCCCGCCGAGCGGGCGAAAGAAAACCGGTCCGGGCCTTGGGGAGTGGGGCTCGTTAAAGTTTAGATGTATTACAACCGCTAATGCTTGAGCTGCGAGTGCTGGGAGATGGCGGGTCTGGGGAGATGGGGGACAAGGTTGGGCTGCCCGGTTGCGGCGCGGGGCCACTCGTTTGCCATGCCCTTGCCTTCTGGTCTGGGTACGAGGGTGGCGTCAGTTGTTCTTGCCCGCCAAGGCCTGCTCGATGGTCTCGAAGACCGGAAAGATGCTGGTGAGTCGTGTGGTTGCCAGCAGGTCGTGGATGTCAGGCGTGGGCGAGACGAGGTGGATGGTCCCTCCATGATGGCGGGAGCGGAGGTGGGCGGCCACGATGCCTCCGAGCCCGACCGAGCTGATGAACTCCAGGGCGGAGAGATCAAGGACGAGAAGCGGAGGCTGGCGGCCCACCAGCTCGAGCAGGGCATCCTCCAGGTCGGTCGAGACCAGCATGCCCGCCGATCCGATCAGCTTGGCCACGATGGCCGTGCCTCGCTCCTCGACTTCAACGTGAAAGAAATCAGCGGACGACGAATCCATCAGCGGTTCTCCTTGACGAGTTGGACCTCGTTGCCCCGGTCATTGAAGGTCACGGCATCCAGATACGCCCGCATGAGCATGATTCCCCGTCCACAAGGCAGGGAGATCCGATCTGGGTTGGTGGGATCGGGCACTGCGGCGGGATCGAAGCCCGGCCCCTCGTCGCGAACGCGCACGACCGCCCTTTGCCTGTCGATGTCGTAACTGATCGTGATCCGCTTGGTGCTGTCGCCCCGGTGGCCGTGCTTGTGCGCGTTGACGATCGCCTCCTCGAGGGCCAGTCGGATCGCGAAACTGCATTCGTGGCTGTAGCCCAACGCCCGTGTGACGCGAAGGACCTCTTCCTCGACGTCACGAGCGGCGTGCAGGTCGCTGCAGATGACCACCTGGCGGGCTAATGACTGCGGGTTGAAGGCCATGGTGTATCAGACGAAGGCTCTCACCGCCGCGTCGGTGGTGCTCTGGATATTGAAGAGCCGGTTCAGCCTGGTGATCTTAAACACCTCGTAAATCTGGGGGTGGATGTTGGCCAGGACCAGCTGACCGTGTCGCTCGGCGATCTGTTTATTGACGGTGATCAGCACGCCGAGAGCGGCGCTCGACATGTGCTCGACCTTCCGAAAGCTCAGCAGCACCTTGGGAACTGGTTCTGCCGCCACCAGGCCAGTGAGTTTCTCGAGGATCTGGCCGATCACGACCTCTTCGAGAATCTTGCGGTCCTCGAATTCGACGACGCTGATGCTGTCCTGCTTGCGTATCGTGAGGCTAGCCTCTACCTCTGGCATCGAACCGACTCCCGATATGTCCGCAAAAAATGCACCTGTAAGCCATTAGACCCGTTGTGTTTGGGCTTGTCAACGGGTGATCCCGGGGCGGGCGGAAGCGTCTTGGTTTCGGACATCTGCTTGGGCTATGATAGGGCACCGGCGAATGCCCGGCCGAACTGGAGTTGTGTATACGTGAACCGGAGAATAGTGGCGATTCTTGCCGTCCTGGCGGTGCTTGGCCTGCCCGGCTCGGCGATGGCCTGGGGGGCGGCCATGCACGTCAACCTGGCGAGTGACCTCCTGGGGCAACTGCAGCTGCTGCCGGCGGCGACTGCCGCCATTCTCATTCGGCACCGGCGTGACTACCTTTTCGGGAACATCGCCGCGGACGTGGTCCTGGCCAAGAAGTGGAGCCGGGTGCGTCAGTTCTGCCATCACTGGGGGACTGGTCTGGCCATGCTGGCCGAGGCTCGCAACCACCAAGGGCGGGCCTTTGCCCTGGGGTATCTCTCGCACCTGGCTGCTGACACCGTGTCGCACAACAAGTTCCTGCCCCGGCAGATGACCATGACCCGGACGACGCTGTCTCTCGGACATCTCTACTGGGAGATGAGAGCCGATTCCATGGTCGCACCGCGCTATTGGGAGGAACTTCGGCGCCTGCTCCGCGAGGTCTTCGACGAACACGAGGCCTGCCTGCAGGCCCGGTTCAAGAACACGTTCCTGCCGTTCACGGCCAACTGGCGGGTGTTCTACCGGCTGAACCGCTTCCTGGGCCAGAAGATGTGGCGGAAGACACTGGATCGATGGTATAACCTGTCTCGCTGGCGGCTGTCCGAATCGATGCTCAACAGCTATCGGGCAGAGTGCCTGGAACGGATGCGTGACGTTGTGGCCCGGCCGCGAGACTCTGAGCTGCTCCGCGAGGACCCCAACGGGAACGCTGCCTTGGCTTACACCAAGGCGCAGCGACGACAGTTGCGCCAGATGGCCCGGGCGGGCCTGGTTGCGCCCCATGTTCTGTATGAGGCTGCCGTGGGGCATGCTCCGGCTCCGGCAAGAGGGGTCCGGCATCGGGTGAGGAGTGCCCATGAAAGCTGAGACGCTGTTGGCCAAGTTGAACGAATTCCGCAAGGACGCCGAGGGTGACCCGGCGGATGTGGAGTGGTTGGCCCTCCACCACGCATTCTGCTTCATCTCCTACAAGATGGGCGAGTTCCAGGCGTACCTTGATGAAGCGGCCAGGACCTCTGCCCGAGGCGGGAACCAAGACGATGAGCACTGAGGCAACAAACGACAGGGCAGTTCTGACCATCGGCGGCAAGACCTACGAGCTGCCGGTCAAAATCGGGACCGAGGGCGAGATGGCGATCGACATCACCAGCCTCAGGTCCACGACCGGAGCGATCACGCTCGACGACGGGTACGGCAACACCGGCTCGTGCGAGAGCGCGATCACGTTCATCGACGGCGACCAGGGCATCCTCCGATATCGCGGCTATCCGATCGAGCAGCTCGCTGAGCAGTCCACGTTTGTGGAGTCGTCCTATCTTCTGATCTTCGGAGAACTGCCGACCGGTCCGCAACTCGCCGAGTTTCGCCGCCTGCTGTGCGAGCATGAGTTCATTCACGAGGACATGCGTCATCAGTTCGAGGGCTTTCCGCCCAATGCCCACCCCATGGCCATTCTGTCGGCCATGATCAACGCCCTTGGGGCGTATGAGCCGGACCTGCTCGAGCCGGAAGACGACAGCCGATTCATCGACGCTGCGGCCCGGCTCATGAGCAAGATCCGCACGGTCGCGGCGGCCAGCTACAAGAAATCGCTGGGCCAGCCGATGATCTATCCGAGGTACGACCTCCAGTATGTGCCCAACTTTCTGCACATGATGTTCAGCAAGCCGAACCACCCGCACCAGCCACTGCCGGAGGTGGTCAGCGCCCTGCGCCAGATCCTCATTCTCCACGCCGACCATGAGCAGAACTGCTCGACCTCGACGGTTCGCATGGTCGGGTCAAGCCAGGCGAATCTGTATGCCTCGGTGGCGTCGGGCGTCTGCGCCCTGTGGGGCCCACTCCATGGAGGAGCCAATCAGGCGGTGATCGACATGCTCGATCAGATCATCGCCAGCGGGGAGACTCCGGAGGCGTTCATCGCCCGGGTCAAGGACAGGAACTCGAAGATCCGTCTCATGGGCTTCGGCCACCGTGTATACAAGAACTACGATCCGCGGGCCAAGATCCTCAAGGTGGCCTGCGACAGGATGCTCAACAAGCTCGGGATTCACGACCGGATGCTCGACGTCGCGATGAAACTGGAGGAGGTCGCCCTCAAGGACTCCTACTTCATCGACCGGAAGCTGTATCCCAACGTCGACTTCTACAGCGGGATCATCATGAAAGCCATCGGGATTCCCACGGACATGTTCCCGGTCATGTTTGCCATCGGCCGCCTGCCCGGCTGGATCGCCCACTGGCGGGAAGCGCATCTGCAGCCGTCGCAGAAGATTCATCGACCGCGGCAATTGTACATCGGGGCCAGAATGCGTGATTATCAGCCGATCGACAGGCGCAGGTAGGGCGGCCGGCCGAGCCGATCCGGACCGGCGGTGGCCCTCGGTCCATGCCGGTCGAGGTGGATCGGAAGGACCCGCCGTTGCTGGCGGCATGCTCCGTGCCCCGACGAGCGTCCCGGCCGATCTCCCTCAAGCTCATGCTTCACCATGTCCGGCGAATTGACGAGTTCCGTTGTTGTCTGTCCGGATCCGGAGACGCCGGTATTGCGGACTCGGGCCGCGGTGCTGGCCGGCCGGCTGCAGCTTCCGTTGGCGGCATTGCCGGTCGCCGCTCGCCTGCTGGTTTTGGCCGTCACTGGTGAGCGATTGGAGCTCCGAGAAGGCGGGGTCCGCAGGAGCCGGCCGATCTTCGTCGACTTCGTTTCGGGTGATGTGGTCCGTGGGCATCGGGACGTCGGCCTGGCCGGCCGCCTCATTGCCCGAGCGATCGGCTTCAAGGGCAAGCCGCAGGTCATTGTGGACGCGACTGCTGGATTGGGGCGCGATTCGCGGGTCATGGCATCGCTGGGTTGCATGGTCACGGCAGTGGAACGGTCACCGGTGTTGTTCGCCTTGCTGGCTGACGGGCTGGATCGCGCCGGATCCGGCGCCGAGGCGGGCCCGGCTCTTCGGGGGCGATTGCGGCTGGTGGAGGGAGACGCTCGGAGCGTGCTCGTGCGGCTGGCCGAGGATCAGCGGCCGGATGTGGTTTACATCGATCCGATGTTCCCGCCGAGCGGGAAACAGGCGTTAGCCAGGAAGGAGATGCGCATCTGCCGGAGGGTGGTTGGCGACGATCCCGACGCCGGGGGGCTTGTTCGGGTTGCCATGCAGGCGGCACGACGGCGCGTAGTGGTCAAGCGGTGGCTGCGTGTGCCCCCGCTTCGGGAGGATCCGGACATTGTCTACCGCGGGAAGACCATCCGATACGACGTTTACCTGCCTGGTCTGGCGAAGCCCGGGACCGCAAACGCGTAGTCGCCCGATCCGATTCTGCAGACCAATGACTCCTCGGCGGCATCGGGCAGGACGGTGACGCCAACGGCCTGGCTCAGGGGTCGCCCTGCTTCGCTCACCGCCTTGAGTTCCCGGGCAGGCAGGTAGACGGTGGCCTTGGTGTTGGCCGGCACGGTCACATCGACCAGGAGGGTGTCTCGATCGATTCGCCACTGGCAGCCGACTGGCCCGCGGACCGAGTTGTAGGTTCCCTTGACCCAGGTCAGATCGGCCACCACCTGGGGGCGAATGATGATGCGATCGAAGCCGAGGGCGGCCGGGTCCGGGTTGATGCCCGCCAGGGCTTTGAAGAACCACTCGCCAACCGAGCCGAACATGGGATGGTTGTGTGAGAACACGTTGTCGCTGAACTCCCAATGCTCCCACAGCGTGGTTGCCCCGTTCTGGAGCATGTGGCCCCAGCCGGGGAAGGTTTTCTGGCTCACCATGGTGTAGGCCAGATCGGCTCGGCCCAGATCGGTCAGGGTGTTGAGCATGTACTTGGTTCCGAAGATGCCGGTAGCGAGATGGCCCTTGTTCTTGTTGGTGATGTTGTCGGCCAGGACGCCCAGGACCGCGGTCCGGGCTTCCGGCGGGACCAGGTCCCAATAGAGGGCGAACGACTGGCAGGCCTGGGTGCCGCTGTCGTAGACGCCGGTGTCCGGCTTGAGAAAGCGGGCATTGAACGCATTGCGGATGCCCTCGGCCAGGAGTTCGAATCGGGAGGCGTCCTCGATCTGCCCCAGCTCGCGAGCGATCCTGGCGAAGGACCGCACGTTGGCATAGTAGAACGCGGTACTGGTTAAAGGGATACTCTTAGGCTCCAGGCACTCGTGGTCGCCGAGGCACTGGGTGTGGATGTGGTCCTTGGCTCGCTGCTCCAGGAACTCGATCCATCGCTTGGTCAGGGCATAGTGCCTCTGCATCAGCCGGCGGTCGCCGTAGTACTGGTAGAGTTGGGCCTGGAGGATGGGGAGCACGCTGCCCCAGCCGATCGGGCCGACCCCGTTGCCGTAGCCGGCGCTATCCGCGTCGATTCCCACGAAGGGGGCGGTCTCCGTCATGCCGCCGTCTGGGCGAACGGCGTCCGCCTGGTCGCGAATTGTCTTGGCGTAGAAGCGGGCCATGTCGAAGTTGAACATGCCCGTTTCGCTGCATGCGATGACGTCGCCGCCGTAGCCGAACTTCTCGCGGTGTGGACAGTCGGATTGCACGCTGAACAGGTTGCTCAGCTGCGTCCACTCGATCATCTGCTGTATCTGGTTGAGCATCTCGTTGGAGCAGGAGAAAGAGCCGACCTGGGCGACGGCCGAGTTAAGTCGCAGGCCCTCGACGGCGTCTTGTCCGGGTCGACCCGGGTATCCGGTGACCTCGACGTAGCGGAAGCCGTGAAAGGTGAATCGGGGCGTGTAGACTTCCTCGCCGCCCCCCTTGAGGATGTACGTTTCGCTTTGCCAGGCGATGTCGGGTGCTCCCGGACCGCCCATACTGACAATCTTGTTGGAGGGTAATGGTTCTCCAGGCGTGGTGGCCGGAGGTCTGGCGGTCTTGATCTGGCCGGCCACGGAGGTCATGAAGTTGAGCGTGCCATCCGGGTAAAGAAGCTCGCCGTATCGAAGGACAACCCGGTCGCCGGCTTCGCCTTTGACTCTCAAGCGGACCCAACCCGCGAAGTTCTGGCCCATGTCATAGATGAACACTCCCGGCTTCGGCTCGGTCAGCTTGACCGGCTTGAGCGTGCGGGTCACACGGATGGGGGGGTGGGACTGGGCGTGGAGGCCGCCGACCGGCTCGGGAGCCACGACCGCCGAGGGCCAGCTGCGGTCATCGCAGTCGGGCTGATCCCAGCCGGGCGTCTCTCTTCGGGCATCGTACACTTCGCCCAGGTACACGCTGTTCCTCAGGATCGGACTGTCGCCGACCTTCCAGCTGGCGTCGCTCACGACCGACTGCCTCGAGCCGTCGGCGAAGTCGATGTTGAGCTGGAGGAGGGCTCGCGGGCGTCCGATGGTGAGGAAGTCGCGGAGATTGTAGGTTGCCCACATCTTCATCGGCAGGGGGTTATACCAGCCGTTGCCGACGATGACACCGACCGCGTTCGGTCCCTGCTTGAGCTGGTCGGTCACATCGTACACGGAATACAGGACCCGCTTCGAGTAGGTGGTCCATCCGGGGTCCAGGACGCGGTCGCCGACTTTCTTGCCGTTGAGGTGGAGTTCGTAGTAGCCCAGCCCGGTCACATAGGCTCGGGCAGTCCGAACCGGCTTGTCCACCTGAAAGGCCTTGCGAAACAGCGGGGCGGGATCATCCTGGTAGAAATCCTCGGGCTTCTCGGGGGCTGGACCGCCACGAGCGATCCACGTGCCCGTCCAGTCCTTGGCGTCGAGCAGGGCGGCTTCCCACCAGGTCGAGCCGCTGTAGGCGGAGGGCTTGTCGTCTCTGTCCCAGGCTCGGACCTTCCAGAACGCACGCTGGCTGGACTGAAGCGGCTTGCCCGCGTAGACCACGTTCAGGGTGTCGTTCGAGGCGACCTTGCCTGTGTCCCACAGGTCGCCTTGGTCGGACTGGAGAACCTCCTCGGTCGACGCCACGAGGACCTGGTAGGCGGTCTGAACCTGCCCGCGTTCGTCCGATTTCAGCACCCAACTGAGTCGTGGCCGACACACGTCCACACCCAGCGGATTGTCGGCATACTCGCATCGGAGGCGTTCCGGCCTCACCTCGGCAGACGCCGAACTCACCAGAACGGCAAAGACGATCAAGATCGCCACGCCCCATTCCCGCCGCTGACCGCATGCAACGCCACTCATCAGATGACCTCACTGAAACTGACGGATCCACCGGCCGAGGTTGGTCCGATATCCCGGCCACGACATGGCCATGGGCCGTTGATCGCCCTCTGGCGCCAGGGAGCCGCTAGTGTACTCCGAAGCCAGACCAGCCTGATAGTCCCCGGCTTGCCGCACGGCCGCATTCTCGTGTAGGATGCGAACCAGCCGATAGATAGGCAGCGCCGCGGTGTGCCCCGAGCGGGCGGTGGCTCCGAAGGGCAATGCGTGCTGGAGAGGTGTCCGAGCGGCTGAAGGAGCAGCCTTGGAAAGGCTGTGTACGGCTTGTCTGTACCGCGGGTTCGAATCCCGCCCTCTCCGTTCTTAAGTCCCTGTAAAAACTAGACTTATCACACGATCATGTCCCCCCGACGTGTTGCTCTGTTGCGTCACGGGACGTGCACTCGAGTCATCCTCCCTCGAGCCTCCTGAAGTCCTCCCGGCAGGCGTCCTCGTGCAGTCGGAGGTAATGCCTTGCCATCTCGCAGTCTTCGCTACGCTGATCATCCTGCTGGTGTGAGTGCCGTTGTTCTTCGTGTCCGGCATGGAAGACCGATTCTGTTCCCACTCGGCCCGGCCTTCGTTGTCTCCTTGCTCGCCGCTCCTGCATGCCCCCTGACCCTGAGGCCCGCGTTGAACTACTACCTACTATCAGGAAGCAAGACCGTGCGGCAGGCCGGTGAGCCTTGGCTCGTGCGAAGGGTCAAACGGCTTCGCTCACGTATTTGGGCCTCATTTGACGCGACTCCGAACGCCAACTACAATCCGGTCGCATGAAGAGGATAGTGGCCGCCATCCTGGCCTGCTGGTCCCTGCCCATAGGGCCGTCGCTCTGTATGGGCGCTGTCCTCTCACACCCGTGCGATTGTGGCCCGACGTGCGGGGAGTGCTTGCCCCAGCAGGAAGGCAATCAGGGGCCTTGCCACGCCGATCCATGCCGGACCACGGTTGTCGGGAAGCCGGCCACCGACGAAGAGGAAACGCCGTCTCTCGTGGTATCCGCGGCTGGGTCCCATGTCACCGTCATGCCCTGTCCTCCGGCCCCAATTCCGACGACCAGCAAGGGCGGCTGCCCACGCGAGACGGTGCGAGATTGCGGGGAGTCGCTGCCCGCCGCTGGCGTCTTGCCCCTTCTGATCTGATCCTGGCGACACTCTCTCCTCTTGGTCGTACGTGCCTTTCCATGCCCGCTTCTTGGCCGTCTCGCCATGGGGCGGACCACGCTGCTGGGAAGGCGTGGCTGGAGATACTGAACTCATTCTCATCGAGGTCGAACGCCATGACGACGCCGAAAGCGTTGATTTGGAGCCTGTTGAGCGTGTTGACATGTGTCCTTCTGGCTGGGTGCGCCGCCGTGAAGCCCGACCAGGAGTATCACATGGTGGCGCAGCATGTTGCCGAGGCGACGGGCCAGAAGAGTACTTATCGACCCGACGAGGAAGATGCCGTCCAATCTCGCGTCGAGGCTCTGCTGGTCGATGGATTGACCATCAGCGAGGCCATCCAACTGGCCCTTCTGAGTAATCCCGCCTTTCAAGCGGCGTGGATGGACGTGGGTATGGCTCGGGCCGATTTGGTCCAGTCGGGCCTGCTCTCCAATCCCTCGCTCGGGGGATCATTGCGATTTCCGGCAGGCGGTGGCCTCGCTGACTTGGAGGTGACCATGGCCCAGAACGTGGCCGATCTGTGGCAAATCCCCATCCGGCAGCGTGCAGCCCAGTCGGCTTTGGATCAGGTGATCCTGCGTCTTGCCCGCCGGGCTGCGGAACTGGCCGCTGATACCAGGGCCGCGTACGTACGTGCGGCCGGCGCGAGGGAGCTCCACAACGTGGCGGTGGATAACCTCGCGATCGCCCGTCAGCTGCTGGATATGACGGTCGGTCGCCAGCAAGCCGGCGCGGGCAGCGAGCTTGATGTGAATCTATCGCGTAGCGCTGTGTTGGAGGCCGAGCTCTCGGTTGAGTCGGCCAGGCTCGCGGCGTCCGAAGCCCGTCGCGGCCTGGTTCAGCTCCTGGGATTGACCACGGACCCAGAACGGATCGCACTGTCCGAGTCGTTGCCGTCATCGGTGCCGGGGCTCCCGCCGGCCGAGGCCCTGATCGCTATTGCCCGGGAGAAACGCTTGGATGTTCGGGCAGCGGTGCAGGCCGTGGCCCAAGCCGACGCCCGCGTACGAGAAGAGTATCTGAAGGTGTTCCCCACGCTGGAGCTCGGCATGGCGATGGAACGGGCCCAGCGCCAGGCCCAGCCCGGTCGAAGCGTCCTTGCGGATGCGGCCCGTGCTTCCATCGTCAACGGTGCATTGACCGCTCCGGAGATCCAGCCGCGATCGGATCGCCGGCAGAACACCGACTTTATCATCGGGCCGAGCTGGGGGCTGGAGTTGCCTGTTTTCGATCAGAACCAGGCCCAGATTGCCAAGGCTCAGTATGCCCGGCAGCAGGTCGAGAAGACGCTTCAAGCCGTGAGCCAGCGGATGGAGCAGGAGGTCCGCAGCGCTAGCGATCAGACGGCAACCGCATGGCGCATCGTCGCCGCCTACAGGGAACGATTCATACCGCTTGCGGAGAAGAGCCTGGCACTCTCGCGCGAGTCCTACAACGCGGGCCGCGCGTCCTTCCTCTCGGTTCTTGAATCGCAGCGGTTCTTCCTCGAAACGCGGCGACGTGCAATCGAGGCACAACAGACCGCTGCGGCAGCGATCCCCGAAGTGGAACGAGCGGTTGGCTTGCCCTTGGTGGACCTGAGCAGCGACTACCCATCGACGCGACCGGCTACTGGTAAGCCGGCTGTTGGAGATAAACCATGAGCAGAAGAAACGGACTCGGTCGGTTCTCGATCACGCTGTTGGCGATCGTTGGCGGGTGCGAAACCAGTTTACAGGAACAGGTGGCGACGCTTGCGAAGGACTTCTTCCTCGAGGCGCTGGCGGCGTATCTGCTTTGAATGGGGAGATCAGCCATGCACAAAATCATTTTGATTACCGTGTCTATTGTCCTGCCGTTGGGTCTGCTGGGCGGGGCCGGCGCGGCCTACGTCTGGCTGACTCAGGGCCAGACGAAATCGGCTGTCGATCCTCCTACCGGTGGATCGGATGACGGCACGCACGATCCTGATGCGGCTGGCCACCCCGGCGAGGAAGGGCATCACGAACACGCCGAGAACCTGGTCAAGCTCTCGGAGGAGGCGATCCGCGAGTTTGGCGTTCAGGTCCTCCAGGCCTCCGGGGGCAAGCTGGAGCGCACACTCAAGCTGCCCGGCGAAATCGTGCTCAATGCTGACCGCGTGGCCCACCTCGTTCCGCGCGTGGCAGGCATGGTAAGTGAGGTCCGCAAGAACGCGGGGGACAAAGTGGAAGCGGGCGAAGTGATGGCCGTGATGGAAAGCCGCGAGTTGGCCGAAGCCCGGGCCGCCGATCTGGCGGCCGAAGCCCGACTGCGGCTGGCCGAGACCAACTTCACCCGGGTGGAGAAACTGGTCCAGAGCAAGATCGCACCGGAGCAGGAGTTACACGATGCCAGGCAGAAGCTGGAGGAAGCGCGGATCCAGCATCGTGAAACTGAGGCCAAGCTGGAGGCTCTCGGCATCCCGCACGACCAGCTGGCCACGGCTTCCGACGACGATAGCGGAGGTTTCTCGCGATATGAGATCAAGGCGCCCTTCCCCGCGACGGTCGTGGAAAAGCGCATCACGCGCGGCGAGGTTCACGATAGCAGCAGCGACGTGTTCGTCCTGGCGGATCTCTCGACCGTGTGGGTCGATATCACTGTCTATTCTCAGGATGCGGCTCGTGTTCGGGAGGGCTTGAAGGTGCGTCTGAGTGCCCCTGGATCGAACGGGCAACCGGCCAGGGCTGAGGGCAGGATCTTCTACGTGAGCCCGATCATGCGGGAGTCCACGCGCACCGGTGTGGCCCGGGCGGTCATCACCAACGACAACCACCTGTGGAAGCCCGGTCTTTTTGTGACCGCGGAGATCATCACCGACCAGGAGGATGTTGACGTTCTTGTTCCCAACGACGCCATTCAGATGATCGAGAACCAAGCCGTCTTGTTTGTCGCCGAGAACGACGCGTTCGAGAAGCGACCTGTGGTACTGGGCAGAGAGAACGATGTCTACTCGCAGGTGGTTTCCGGTCTGAAGCCGGGCGAACGCTACGTGGCCAGAGGGGCCTTCATTCTCAAGGCCGAGTTGGGCAAGGGTACGGGCGAGCATGAGCACTGAGCCGGGAATCGTAGCCGGATGTGGAGGGTGACTCGTATGAAGCCGAGGAGCACAGATGGGTGTGTCGTTCCTGGTTGCTTTCAGTGCTCTTCGTCCGGTGAGCGGCAGGACTGCCTGAGGAGCCACTCTTCATGATGACACGCATTATCCAGTTCGCAATTCACCAGCGACTCTTGATGGTGTTGCTGGCCATCGGGCTGGCGGCACTTGGTGCGTGGAACTTCACGCGTCTACCCATCGATGCCGTGCCCGACGTCACCAACAAGCAGGTTCAAATCAACACCGCGGTGACGGGGCTTTCGCCCGTAGAGATCGAGAAGCAGATCACGTGTCCCATCGAGTGGGCCATGCAGGGCATTCCGGGTGTCGAGCAGATACGCTCCGTCTCGTTCTACGGCGTTTCGCAGGTCACGGTCATCTTCGATGACCATGTGGACCTCTACCGGGCGCGGCAGCTGGTCAATGAGCGGCTCGCGGAAGCCAAGGAGAACCTGCCGCCCGGCGTCGGTGCGCCGTTCATGGGACCGATCTGGACCGGCCTGGGTGAGATCTACTTCTGGAGTGTGGATGCCGTCGGACCCAAGCCCGACGGTGCGCCCTACACGCCGATGGACCTCAAGACGATCCAGGAATGGATCGTGAAACCGCAGCTTCGGTCCATTCCGGGCATCACCGAAATCAACACCATCGGCGGGTACGAGAAGCAGTTTCATGTCTCGCCGGATCCGATGAAACTGATCTCGTACGGTCTGAGTTTCCGCGATGTCCTGGAGGCCCTGGCCACGAACAATGCCAACGCGGGCGGCGGCTATATCGAGCACAGCGGGGAGCAGTACACGATTCGTTCGACCGGGCAAATCCGAGCTCTACCCGACATCGGCAGCATCAAGCTGGGTACACACGACGGCGTGCCGTTCTTCGTGAAGGACGTGGCGGAGGTGAGTCTGGGCACGGAGTTGCGAACCGGTGCCGGAACCGCTAACGGCCATGAAGCGGTGGTCGGCACGGCGATTCTGCTCTACGGAGCAAACAGCCGGACGGTAGCACACAGCGTTGACGAGAAGATTGCCCAGGTCAGCAAGGTCCTGCCCGAGAACGTCAGGATCAACACGTTGTACAACCGCACCTACCTTGTGGATGCCACACTGGAGACGGTCCGCAGAAACCTCACCGAAGGAGCGATTCTCGTCGTCGTGATCCTCTTTCTGCTGCTCGGCAATGTCCGGGCTGCGATCATCGTCGCCCTGGCGATCCCGCTCTCGATGCTGTTTGCCATCACCGGAATGGTGCAGGGCAGGATCAGCGCGAACCTGATGAGCCTGGGAGCGATCGACTTCGGCATCATCGTGGACGGCGCGGTCGTCATGATCGAGAACATCGTCCGGCGGGTTTCAAGACGCCAGCGCGAACTGGGGCGGGTGCTGACCGAGGGCGAGCGCTTTCAGGTAGTGGAGGAAGCGGCGGTCGAGGTCGGAAGACCGACCCTATTCGGCGTCGGGATCATCATGATCGTGTACCTGCCGATTCTGAGTCTCTCCGGCGTGGAGGGCAAGATGTTCAAGCCGATGGCGGAAGTCGTTCTGCTCGCCTTGGCCGGCGCTCTGCTGTTGACATTCACGATCGTGCCGGCGTTGGCTGCACTGGTCCTGCGCGGTCGGATGGCGGAGAGGGAATTCTGCCTGGCGAGGTGGGCGAAGGCCATCTACGCGCCCGTGATCGACCTGGTGCTTCATTTGCGCTGGGCGGTCGTGCTTGGGGCCGTCGCTGTTCTGGCGGTCACGGGAGTCCTGGGGCTGCGGATGGGCAGTGAGTTTGTCCCCAGGCTGAGCGAAGGGGCGCTGGCCCTGCAGCCCACCCGGATGCCCAGCATTGCCCTGTCGTCCAGTGTCATGATGCAGGAGAAGGTGGAACAACTGCTGATGAGAGAGTTTCCGGATGAGATCGCCAGTGTCTTCGCTCGGACGGGAACCTCGGAAGTTGTCACCGACGTGTGCGGGCCAGAGGTCTCCGACACGTACATCATGCTGAAGCCGCGCGAGCAGTGGAAGAAGGCCAAGACGCAGGTTGAACTCGCCGAGGCAATGGACGAGGCGGTCAAACGGCTGCCGGGCCAGAACTACGAGTTCAGCCAGCCCATCGAGCTGCGAATGAACGAGCTGATCAGTGGCGTTCGCAGCGACCTGGCAGTCAAGGTCTACGGCGACGAAATGGAGATCATGCTCGAGTACGCCAACATGATTGCCCAGGAGCTTCGGAACGTGCGCGGGGCGGAGGATGTCAAAGTCGAGCAGGTGGCCGGCATGCCGATGGTCAATATCGACATTGACCGCGAAGCGGTCGCTCGGTACGGCCTGAACGTCAAGGATGTTCAGGAAGTGATCGAAATCGCGATGGGTGGTGGCGAGGCAGGCCAGGTCATCGAAGGTGATCGGCGTTTTCCGCTTGTGGTGCGGTTGCCCGAGAGCCTGCGTGGCAACATCAGAACCATCGGGGTGCTGCCCATCCCCTTGCCCAAGGTCGACGAGGCTTCAAAGACCCTGGTCTCCGACGCCAGTGGGGACGGCGATCCGCGTGCCGGCTACATCCCGCTTTCCAGTGTGGCGAAGATCGGTATCACGGAAGGTGCCAGACAGATCCGCCGCGAAGACGGGAAGCGACGCATCGTCGTGCAGTGCAACGTCCGAGGTAGAGACCTCGGCACTTTTGTGGCCGAGGCTCAACAGAGGATTGAACAGAAGGTCGGTCGTCTCCCGGAGGGCTACTGGCTTGGCTGGGGCGGTCAGTTCGAGAACCTCATCGCGGCCAAGAAGCGATTGACCATCGTGGTCCCTCTGGCATTGGGCTTGATCCTCATCCTGCTCTTTGCCACGTTCAACTCGATCAAGCACGCAATCGTGGTGTTCACTGGTGTCCCGCTGGCCCTCACGGGTGGCGTCGTTGCCCTCTGGCTGCGCGGTATCCCACTTTCAATCTCCGCCGGCGTCGGCTTCATCGCCCTGTCCGGCGTGGCCGTGCTCAACGGCCTGGTCATGGTGACGTTCATCAACCAGCTCCGCCGTGAGGGCAAGACCGTTCGAGAGGCCATCATCGAGGGTAGTCTGACGCGGCTCCGTCCTGTCCTGATGACGGCAATGGTCGCGTCGTTCGGGTTCTTGCCAATGGCGGTGGCCACGGGGACAGGGGCAGAGGTTCAGCGCCCCCTGGCCACGGTGGTCATCGGCGGCATCATCAGCAGCACGCTGCTGACATTGGTCGTGCTCCCCGCTGTCTACGGATGGGCTCGGCGACGGGAACCGTCTTCTGGGGGCACACGGCGGCCGTGACCTCGGGCTGAATTCGCTTCATCGGGGCCGTCTCCCCGGGCCGGGTGGGGCGTGTATAATGCCCGAAACCCTCGTGCGGGCAGAGTAACGATGCCGCGTCACCGAACATGTGAAGCATGAACATGCGAACGATCCGAGTGGCCCTGGTCGGCGGTGGGATGTTCGGCAAGGACGTCGTCCTGCGATGTCTGGCGGACGTGCAGCGGTGCGGGATCGGGCCCTACCTGGGCACGGCCGGACTCGACCACCGGGCTCGCGACCTGGCGGGTGTTCGGTACCAGGTGGTGGCCGTCGGCACCCGGAGGGCGCACAGCGGCGAGGCCCTGGCCAGCACCTATCGGGCCTGGGTGCCGGATGCGGACGTGACCGCCCACTACGGGGATATGCCCTGGTGCTCGATCCTCGACGAGCGCCGACCAGAGGTCCTCTTTGTCGCCACACCGGATCATCTCCATGCCGCTCCCATTTTGGCCGCCATCGAGCGAGGCGTGCATGTCGTGGCCGAGAAACCGCTGACCCTGTTGTTGAAGGAGGCCATGTCCATCGCCGCCCGAAGCAAGTCCGCCGGCACGGTCGTGGCCGTGGACATGCACAAGCGATACGACTCGTTTCTGCGAAGCGCCTTTCTGGATGTCGTCCCCCAACTCGGCGACCTGCTCTATGGCCGAGCGGTGCTGGAAGAGCCCCTCGATGTTTCGACCAAGACCTTCAAATGGGCGGCCAGCAGCAACCCGTTCAGCTACGTTGGCGTTCACTGGACGGACCTGTTTGCCCACTACCTGGGTGTTCGGCCGGTATCGCTCCATGCCGTCGGCCAGAAGCGGCTGCTCGCCCGATGGAAGGACAGCGACCACCCCGATGGTATCGACACCTTCGACGCCATGCAGGTGACTGTTCAGTACGACAGCGGCTTGGGCGTCAACTACGTCAACGCATGGGTCAATCCCGCCGACTTCGAAGGGGTGGTCAACCAGGAGTTGGAGATCGTCGGGACGCGAGGGCGGGTCTCCGTGGATCAGCAGGACCGCGGCATGCGGAGCAGCATTGAAGGGCGGGGCACGCGGACGCACAATCCGCATTTTCAGGCCGAGATCCCCAGGGTCGGAGAGAGGACCGGACACGCCTGTATCGGCTACGGCAAGGACTCGCTGATCGCGGGCCTGGAGGCTGCCAGCCGGGTCGTACTTGGGCTGAGCACCAGGGCAGATCTCGCGGGCACGTATCCCGATGCCGAGTCGGCCATGACCTGTGTGGCTATTCTGGAAGCGGCAGCCACGGTCGCCACGGCCAACCACGGCTACCTGTCGCGCGGAATGGGCGCGCCGGTCAGCGCCTGTTTCGAAGGCGACGACTATCGAATACTGGATCCTTGTGGCCTGTAGCGGGCCGTGCCTGGTCGAACGAAGCGAAGGTTGGCCTAGTCCAGGAAGCCGGGCGGACGCACGCAGTTTGACCCGCCATTGGAGCCGGCCGTCGCCCGTTGGTCACGACCATCTTGGCCCCGTCGGGCATTGCGCGGTTAGCTGGCATGCCAAGAGGTGAACTCCCGTCATGCCCGGCCGGGACTGGTCACGCCCTCTGGGACACGAAACGAGAAACTCCCCAATGGAGGCACGGTGTCGGCGCATAAACCTTTGGCTCGGAAGGTCTTGCAGTTGTCACGTCGGTTTTGCGGGGGCCGCGGTGGCGGAGAGGAAATGTCTCGTGCCCCAACCACCCCAACCACTGGTCAGAGGCACTTCGCACGGATCTACCGCTCTGCTGCTCGCCCAGAGGATGTGGCTTTCGAGGGGAGCATCCCAAACCCTCGAGAAAATGCTTGATGTGAAGGGAATGGCGCGGTATGTTATCGGGCCGACCCCACGCACGTCTTTAGTCGGGCAGGTGGGGTCGCCGAACGTTCGCGCCGAGAAGCGCGGGCGTATTTCCTACCTGGCAACGGCAAGAGGAGGCGGGCAAGATGTACACCAGAATCATGGCAGGACTGGGATCGCTGGTTGTCTGCGTGCTGGCAAGTGTGGCTGTTGCGGCCAACACGACTGACTTCACGCGGCCGTACGACGTCGACACCAACACGGTTGTACTCTACCACGTCGACAACACGGCAACAGACGAGGTCGGGTTCCATGACGGGGTCTTGTACGGAGATGCCGGCTACGTGCCCGCGAAGTTTGGGTCAGGTCTCGGCCTGGATGGCAGCGGGGACTACATGCGGGCCGGCAACGTGCATGTGGATCCGTCGCGCGACCTCAGCCAAGGCACGGTGGAGCTCTGGTTCAAGCTGGACCAAGCCCCCCCGAACTTTGTCCTGACCGGCTCTGGGACGGAGTACGGCTCGTACTGGGATGATGGTTTCTTCTTCGGGCGGCACACCGGCTATTCCAACAACTTGGTGTTTATGTTGTGGTCGGGGTCATGGGAGGTGGCGGACACCGGTATGGCGCCTGAATCGCTGGTGGGCGAGTGGCACCACGCCGCTGGCACATGGGGTCCGGCCGGCCTGGAGGTCTGGCTTGACGGGCAAGTTATGGGCACGAACCCCTACACTGGCGGACTGCCGAACCCGAGTTACCAGACCATGCTGATAGGCACCGATGCCTGGACATGGGCAACGCCTGGTGTCATTGATGAGGTGCGGGTGTCCGACGTCCAGCGCCGCCTGGTGCCCGAGCCTGCCACTCTCATTCTCGCGGTGATGCTGGGCAGCCTGGTCCTGGTCCTGGCCCGGCGGCGGCGGTAGCGTTTGTCTCTTTGCGGGCCGATCGTGCAACCACCGACGGAGAGCCATCGGGCAGTTCCTATGCCCGGCGGTCGCGGGGAGGATCCTGGGCGCTCCCGGCGCTGACCCGTGTCCTGATCGCATAGCCGGCCCGAGATCGTCCGCCTTTCGAAGACTCACCTCCAAGTCGGGTTCTGTCTCATTTCTTTCCGCGATTCGTGCGACTCGGTACAATCACCGGCCGCTCGGGAGGCTCTCGGACCTCCCGGGGTGGACACTTCATCCACGAGGGTTTGGCCATGAGATCTGCCGCGTACGCGTTGATGATCGCTCTGGTGGCTGTTTTTCTCGTTACCCCGGCTGCCGCCGAAGAGAAGCGGGGGGGCGAATCGACCGGCCTGGGGCTGCACCCGGACAACCCTCGCTACTTCCTCTTCCGCGGGAAGCCAACGATCCTCATCACTTCCGGAGAGCACTACGGCGCGGTGCTCAACCTGGACTTTGACTACCTCGCCTACCTTGACGAGCTCCAGTCCAAGGGTCTGAATCTCACCCGCACGTTTTCGGGCACCTACCGCGAAATCCCCGGTTCGTTCCGCATCACCGACAACACGCTGGCCCCCCAGCGCTACCAGGCCCCGTGGCCGCGCACCTCTACCCCCGGGGCCTCGGATGGCGGCAAGTTCGACCTGAAGCGGTTCGACGACGCCTATTTCGCCCGCCTGAAGGACTTCCTCGCCCAGGCCGGCAAGCGCGGGATCGTCGTCGAATACGTGCTCTTCTGCCCCTTCTACGAAGAGGATCTCTGGAAGGTCAACCCGATGAACGCGGCTAACAACACCCACCAGATCGGCCGTTGCCCCCGCGAGGAGGTCTACACGCTGAGGCACGAGGATCTGCAGGAGATTCAGGAAGCGTTGACCCGCAAGGCGGTCACCGAGCTGAACGCGTTCGACAATGTCTACTTCGAGATCTGCAACGAGCCGTACTTCGGCGGGGTCACGCTCGAATGGCAGGCCCGCATCGCCCAGGTCATTGCCGAAACCGAGCGGGCCCTGCCCAACAAGCATCTCATCGCTCAGAACATCGCCAACGGTCGCCGGAAGGTCGAGAAACCCGACCCGCGGGTCTCGATCCTGAACTTTCACTATGCCCAACCTCCGGACACGGTCGGGATGAACTACGGCCTCGACAGGGTCGTCGGCGATGACGAGACCGGATTTCGCGGCAAGGCCGACGCCCTCTACCGCACCGAGGGCTGGGATTTCGTCCTCGCCGGCGGGGGCATATACAGCAGCCTGGATTACTCCTTCACTCCGAAGCACCCGGCCGGCACGCTTCGCGACTACCAGTCGCCGGGCGGCGGCAGCCCCGAACTGCGCGCCCAGCTGGGGATTCTCAGGAAGTTTATGGAGGGCTTTGATTTTGTGCGAATGAGGCCGGGCAACGAGGTGATCAAGGGGGGCAGTGTTACCGCGAGTCTCGGCGGGGCACGCGACGAGGCCAGGACGGCCCGAGTCACTGTGCGCGTGCTGGCCGAGGAAGGCAAGGCCTACGCGGTCTACATTCTCGGAGGAACGCAGGCCGAGCTGGTGCTGGAATTGCCGCCGGGGACATACCAGGCCGAATGGCTGAACACGAGGACCGGCCGGACCGACAAGGCCGAGAGGATCCCGCACGACGGTGGCCGGCGAAGCCTGACGTCGCCGCCCTACACGGAAGACATCGCCCTGGCGGTGAAGCGGGTCGCCGGTCCCTGATCATGGTCAAGCCCTCACGCCCGGTTCGGGGCAAGCCGGCCCGCGCTTGAGACGCGAGGCGGCGGTCTTGAGAGGCTCGGCCTGCGACTGAACCGATACCCGCCGACGCGTGCGGTATCGGGTTTGTCGCTGCTGGTATTTCGTGTATGATGCGTCTATGAGTTACATGAGACTTCTACCGGTCGCCGTTGCGGCGGGCTTACTTGCGGGCTGCGGGAGCCCGGTGGACACGAGCCTCCTGTGGCCTGAACGTGAAGTGAAGGTGGCCGGCGTAGCCGATGCGGTGCTCGTCGCCCGGATCGTGCACATCAGCGATTCCCACCTGCTCGACATCGAGTCACCGGCAAGGTACGCCGGTTTCGACGTGGTGGTGAACAGCGCCTGGCGACCTTGGGAAGCCTATGCTCCGCAGCTTCTGGACGGCATGGTGCGGGCGACGAACCGGGTCCACCAGTCGGGTCTGACCATCGATTTCGTCATCCACACCGGCGACCTGTGCGACAACGCACAATCCAACGAGCTGGGGTGGGCCCTGGATGTCATGGACGGCCGAATGGTCGAGCCGCTTTCGGGTCCGGATGACCGGCCTGCGGATGCCCGGCCGGCGGCGAACCTGGACCCGTACGCCGCTTTTCAGGCCCAGGGTCTTTATCGCAGCGGGCTGCACGGCGAATGCCCGTCGATTCCCTGGTACACCGTACCTGGCAATCACGACACCTATGCCCAGGGGACGCTTGCGATCGTGACTTTCCCGGACGGCGTGCGGAGAGCACCTCTCCCGATCAGCTCCCGTCTGGGCATCCTGGCTCCGACCCTGCTCGATCCGACCGGCTGCTGGACGCACGGCCAGGTGACGCCGGCCCGCCCCGGCCCACCGGCCCTGCTGGAGACCCCCAGCCTGGTCACGCCCAATCCCGCCCGGGCCTACTTCGACCGCTCGGAGTTCAAGCGAGCCTTGTCCAGTACGGCCACGGAGCCGGCCGGCCACGGATACACCGAGGCCGAGAACGACGCGGGCTGGTACAGTGTTTCACCACTCCCCGGACTGCGGCTCATCGGCATGGACACCAGCGATCGCTTGCTGACCATTCCCGCGCTTCCCTATGACGACGGCTGCATCTCCATCGTCCAGCGCGAGTTTTTGCGCCGCGAACTCGCCACCGCCCAGGCACGCGGCGAGCTGGTTGTTCTGGCCTCGCATTATCCGAGCCGTTCGCTGGAGGTGCTCTCCGAGCTCGTGGTCGGGCCGGCCGACCTCCGCAACCTCCTGAACGAGTACCCCAACGTGGTTCTGCACCTGGCGGGTCACCATCATGTGAACCGGGTGTTCGACCGAAACGGCTATGTGGAGATCCAGACCTGCAGTACGCTCGCCCTCCCGCAGGAGGGCCGGATCATCGAGATCTGGCGCAACGCGGCCGACAATTCCGTGCTCATCGGTTACGACATGTTCTCTCATCTGGATGACGATCTGCCCGCCCTCGGCGACGATCCGTTGCGGGCCATGCGCGAGGTGGCCCGGGCCCTGGCCAAGCTGGACAGGGCCAGGAAGGCACTGACGCAAACGCCCACGCCGCAGGAGGTCGAGCCGGAAGGGAGTCCCGGCGATCGCCGAGGCCAGATACTCTTGAGACGGTGAGCGGAAGTCAGCTTCGGGCCACGCCGGTCATCGACCGTCGACCGCTTGTGGCCTACACGAACAGCAAGTAGATGATCACGGCATCAATGAGGGCGGCCACGGCGATAGCGATCGCGATGCGCAGGGAGATCGACCACCGCTCCGGACTGGTGGCCGACTTCAAGGTCACGGCCGTCCCGAACTCGATCGGATCCACAGTCTCCAGCGTGTCGGGCGAGTACTGGGCTTCGGCGATGAGGAGCGTGGCTTCGAACTCGGCGATCCTGAGCTGGGCGGCATAGCGCATCAGGGCTTCGCGGCGGGAGTACCGCAGGAAGCCGCCCTCCAGCTCGTGTACGACCATCTGCTTGAAGATGCGCCGCTTCTCCTCGCGGGTGAACTCGGGCGCGGGATAGACGGGAGCTTCCTGGCCTGATCGGCCGCCAGCCGGTGAGTGGATGTCTTGACGCATCACTTTCCTCCGCCTCCTCGAAGCCGTCGGCCGCGTGAAGTGCCTCGCTCGCCACATTCTACCCGTCCGAAACGGGGGGATCTACGCCCATTCCGGCGAACGAAACGAGAATGCTGTCTTTAGTTGCGGGGTCAAATCGCGTTGAGGCCGCAGGCGGGAGATTATCGGTCCACCGGGCAACCTCCGCGTCAGATCAGCAGTCGCCTTGCTCGACCCGGAAGCTCAGTCTGGCGCCTGGCTCACGTCCGGCCCGGTGATCAGGAAGAGCCCGTTGTGCCGCTCGGCCTTCACTCCGGGCGGAGCCGGCTGGGTGACATCCGCCGGCACGAAGACGACACGTCGGCCGGAAAGCGCTTCGACGACGGCGTCCTCGAGAATCCGTCCTCCGTGCTTCGGCAGGAAGGGTGTGACCTGGATGTCCGTCTGGCCTTCGCGGATCGCCCGGTAGCAGATGGCGTCGCGGCCCATGGGGTCGGCCGCCAGAATCCGCCCGGCGTCACCCGCCAGCGACACGGCCGCTCGGCTCATCTGCTCCGCGGAACGATCCGCGCAGGCCCAGGGTACGAAGAGGTAGACATCGTCGTCGCGGTAGGGTTTGTGTCGGGCCAGACCTGCTCTCTCCAACACGCCTGAATGGCGTGTGACCATCGGAGCCAGGGCATACAGGGCCGGAGTCGCCATCAGCAGCAGAACGCCCATTGTGCACGCGGCGCGACGAGAGCTTGCCCAGCGCACCCCCGAGCCGCTCGTGGTCCGGGAAGCACCGTGAACCAGGAGCCGGCCCGCTGCAGGGTCGGGGCTGCCGAAGAACACCGCTGCGCCGATCGCGGCGAAGAGGGCCAGAAACACGTAGGTCGGCAGCATGAAGGTGTACTGATCGATCACGTCGTACCGGAGCACGAAGAGGCTGTGGATCAGCAGCCCGGCGATGAGCGCTCGTGGGACGGCAATGGGAATACCGGGTGTTCGCCGCTTGACCAGGCCATACACGGCCGCGGGCAGAAAGAGATTGGGGAAGCTGAGCAGCACGAAACCGAGGGTGATCACCGTGCACTTGAGCGATAATGACAGGTTGAAAACGCTGCCCTGGTACACGCCGCCGTTTCCGAGAAGAGCCGACTGCACGGTGCCCGGCCAGTCGCCCGTCACCAGCAACTCGTGCACCACCAGACTGGAATAGGGCAGTGTGCCCAGAAGCCAGAGTGCGGTCCCGGTGACCGCCTGGCCCCAGGTGACACGATGAGCCCGGACCGCAAACAGGGTCACGAGACCGAGTACCGGTGCGGTCAGTGTTGCCTGAAGGTGGTTGGCGATCCCCAGCCCGTTGAGCAGCAACATGCCCCGCAGGTACCCTCGCCCCCCCCTGCGCAGGAACGCGATCAGGCACCAGCACTCACCGGCCAGCAGGGCAGCGCTGACCGGGTACACCTCCGCAATCGTGGCCAGCCGCCAGAAAGTGTGCCCGACGGCCAGCGACGCGGCCGCGAACAGCGCCGCCCACCCGTTGCCCGTCAGGCAGCGAGCCGCACCAAACACGTTCGCGATCGTCAGGGCCGCGGCCAGAGAACTCACCCAGGTGATGGCCGCACTCGGCTCGGCGAAGCTCAGCAATTGCATGGACAGCCGCCCGAGTCCATAATGCAGCGGATGGGTCAGCGCGAGCCCCAGCGGGCTCTTCAACTCGCCCGTCGTAATGCTCAGGATGTAGGCGCCGGAATCTTGCCACTGGGCTCCGCGGTTGGCGGTGGCGGCATAAACGGCCAGGCTGATGAGGAACACCGCAAGCCAATCCTGATGAACCGGCCTTGATGGCATGCCACGAGTTATAGCCCCATGAAGCAGGCGACTCAACCTCCGACAACGAACCTGGTGGACCCTCAGACACCCGCCCCCAAACCCTGGCTCCCGATTCGCATCGTGCGCCGGGGGTATCGGCTGACGCGGGCCGCCCTCATCCTCATTGCCTTGACCCAGATCGTGCTCGTGCTCACGCCCGCAGTGGAGCGGCTCTATGCCTGGCTCGACGTGACCACGCCGCCGGCCAAGGCCGACTACATCGTTTGCCTGGGTGGCAACCCGGCTCGCCTGCTCTGGGCAGTGGATGCCTACCGGCGCGGCTTCGCCCCCAAAGTCATCGTGAGCAATCACCCGGTCGCGGCCGAGTGGATGCACGACACACTCATCCAGTGCGGCATTCCCCGCGATCGCATCATGACCGATTCCACGTCAGGCACGACCGAGGCCCATCCGGCCGGCATCGACCGCCTGCCAGGCATCGATCCGCAAACCACCCGCCTGCTCATCGTCACCAGCCACCACCACAGCCGCCGCGCCGCCGGCTGCTTCGCCAAGGCGGGCTACCGGCACTTCTCCGTCTTCGGTGCGGGTTTCCTGCCGCAGCAAGATGTTCCGTACTTCATGCGCCTACGTTGCCGCCTCCAGTTGCTTCCACATGTGCTCTACGAGTACGTGGGACTGCTGCAGTACTGGCTGATGGGCAGAATCTGACGGTGCCGGCCCTTCCCGGTTCGCCTCTCCGGGGCCGCTCAGGCGCCTCGCTGCCGGGGCGCACGCGCCCAGGACCGATAGATGCGCGGATGGCGCCCTCCTGCCCCGGGATGACGCAAAGCGCGAACCAATTTGCGCGAAAGAGCCTAGTGACCGGGTTCGAGAAACCGATAGTATGAGTAGGGTCTGGAAGCCCCATGTTCACCCTGCCAGCGGGGCTCCGGGCGGTGATCGCGGGGGGCCCACGGGGCATCGCCACCTGGGGCCTGCGTTGCGTCCACAAACGGGGATGACTGGCCCTGCTCCATGCCGTAGCGGAGACGGCATTTGGCTTTCGCTACCATCACCCTTTTCATGAAGGAGGGTATTCGTATGTCAGTTCATGTTGGCAACATGCTGCGGGTGGCCACTGTGGCCGCCATGCTCGTTGGCTCGGCCGCGTTCGCCGGCTTGCCCGAGTATCAGGCCGCGGTCAGGTCAGAGGCGAAACTGGTCAGCTACTACACGTTTGACGCCGACTCCGGAAGTGTGGTCGACACTGCCAGCGGCGGTCACAACGGCACGCTGCAGGGCACGGCCGGGTTCACCGTGGCCGATGAGGCCCTGGGCGCCACAGGACAGGCCTTGACCCTCGATGGCGCCGGCTGGGTGAACTTCGGGGTGGTCGAGAAGTTCAACTTCTACGAGGGTGATGCCGAAACGGGTCACAGCAACCCCGGGTCCGTCGAGATGTGGATTCGGCCTGGCGCGAATCCCGGCTTGTACGGCTCCAATCCGGCGCTGGCCGCGGCCCGTGACGGAGGGCCGACCCGGTTCAGCATGCACCTGGACGGCTGGCTGAACGGCTGGGGCGTCTACGCGGGAGGGATGGGCTACCATCCATTCAGCTATCCATTCAAGACGACCGAGTGGTATCATCTGGTTTTCGTCTTCGATCAGCCCACCTGGACGGTCAAGATCTACGCCAACGGGGTGCGGATCGGCAACTTCTGGGGCATCGGGGGTGACATTGGTCAGCCCTTCCAGATCGGCTCGTCCTCCCCGACCGGAGCGGAGTTGTTCAAAGGCAAGATTGATGAGGTGGCTGTCTACGACGACGCGTTGACTGAAGGGCAGATCGCGTCGCACTATGAGGCCATGGTTGGCATGGGTTTTGACTCGCCGACCACGTCGCTGAGTATCCTGGCGGGGTACGAGAGCGCCGTTCAGGCCGAAGCCTCCCTGTTGAGCTTCTACAGCTTCGAGGGGGACTCAGTGTCGGTGGCGGACAAGAAAGGCACAGTGAACGGCACCCTGGTCGGGCCCACGAGTTGGACGAGCGGATTTGCGGGTGGCCAGGCTCTGGGCCTGGGGCTCTCCGGCCTGGGGAGCGTGACCATGGGGCCCGTGCCTGCCTTCACCTTCGCCGGCGGGTCCGGGACGATCGAGGCCTGGGTTAACCCTTCCATGAGCCTGAAGTACCGCGATCCGGATGCCGGAAGACTTGCCGTCCTGTCGTGCGCCGACATCTACGATTACACCTACTATGGCATGGAGTTGCGGACATCCGACAAGTCCTTTGGCGTCGAGACGAGCGGTTCCGAGGCTCCTGGTGGGGGGCATTTTTGGGCGTCTTCGGTCGCTGATCTGTTCGCAACCGCCCAGTGGTACCACTTGGCCGCCGTCTTCGAGGCCGGCCAGTTGGATTTCTACATTAACGGTCGGCGGGTCACGAACGACGACACTCCACTCAGCCTGGTGATGCCCGAAGGTTTCCTGGGCAATTTCCAGATCGGGGCGGTCGACCCGCAGGGCGACTGGGGGTTTAAGGGCAAGATTGATGAAGTGGCCGTCTACGGCGCGGCCCTCACCGAGTCTCAGATCGCCGCCCACTATGCCAGCGCGGCGATGACGTTCTCGGTTCATGAACACACGTTCACCGATCCGACGAACATGACGCCGGTGTCGTTGACCTTGTCGGCGCCCACCGGCCAGACCACCCCGGAAGGCCTGAACCTGACCTTCTCCTTCGATTCGTCGGTGATCTCGGTGAGCATTCCCGCTTTCGGGCTGACGGTCGCCCCGGGCGTTACCTATCCGATTCCGACCGGGACCGCAAACGCCCAATTGACGGTGACGCCGATCTCCGGCGGGTACGGTGCCACTACGCTGACCGTGACGGCGAACCCCGAGTCCGGCTGGTTGTTCACCGACAGCGCGACCTTTAACAACATGCTGGCGGGTCAGGGCCTGATCATCGTCAACGATCACTTTGACGACAACGTTGTCGGCACGAACGGCGGCGGTTCTGGCGGGGGATGGTACCAGTACTTCAATGGTGCCACGCAGACCGAGCAGGACTCGAGCTGGAAGGTCACCGACGGCACGTATGACTGGAGCGCGTGCGGCATCTACGGCAAGAAGGGCTCGGGCGATTTCAAGGTCATGACCACGAACGGCATTCGCGTCGAGTACGTCATCAACGGCGCCACGGTCAGCAAGGAAGGATGGAACAGCTTCCCGGGCGGCGAAGGCGCCGACTGCCGGCATGAGCTGGGTATCATCTCCGCGAATCGAGCTCATGACGCATCCAACAGAGACCCTCAACTCTTCAGCAACACCTCCGGTGGCCTGTATGTCAACCTCTTCTACGCGGCCAACGGGACCCTGCCGACACAAGATTTGGTGGTGACCGGCCACATCCGCGCGACCAATGCGTCGCATCTCAGCGGTCAGGATTGGGAAGGGGTCGTGGGGCTGGAGACCGTGGCTACGTTCACCCTGCCGAATGTGACCACCATTACCCCGGAGAAACCTCTGGTGGTGACGATCGAGGCGGACCAGACCGGCTGGAAGGTCGGCTTTTCTCCGTCGGCGGGCGCCGTCTTTACGCCGTGGACGGCCGGTGTTTCTGCTCAGGGCGGCGGCAAGGTTGGCGGTGGATGGGACACCGCCTCGTTGGGCAAGGGCGTCATCACCAATGAGTTCAACAACGGCGCCTTCGCCTGGGCGTTTTTCCAGAACATGGCAGGAGGCCAAGGCACCGGCTCGATCGACCGCATCAAAGCCTGCGTCGGCTGCACCCTGAGCACCGATTGCCCCTATCCGTTCGCGGATGCCGATCAGGACGGCGACGTCGATCAACTCGACTTTGGCGCCTATCAGCTCTGCTATACCGGTGCCTTTGTCGAGATGGCCGCGACGTGCCGGTGCTTCGACACGAATGCTGACGGGCGGATTACGGGCCCCGACTTCCAGGCGTTCCTGAAGTGTGCTCTGACCAGCGGGCCGGATGTTCCGGTGGACAAGACCTGCGCCGACTGACCGCCTGAGCCAACCGGCGGCCGGCTCGATCGACCGCACGGCCGTGAAAGCTGACAAGCCGTCGCACCCCGGTCACTCCTCTGTGGCCGGGGTGTGTTCTTTGTCGGGTGTTCGCCTGTGCGAGATGCGCCGGCGGCGGCAGCTTCCCGCTTGGGGCGATCACGATCAGGGCAACTCGATGTCGCGCAAGTCAAACGGCACGGTCGTGGGCTTCTGGCCGACCATGAAGCTGACCTTCAGGACCATCGTGTTGTCCAGGGGCTTCTTGAGATCATAGGTCAGCGTCGTGGTTCCTCCCATGCTCATCGAGGTCTTGCTTTGGGTCACGTCGTTCCCTCGGCTGTCCAGCAGTTCGACCTTGCCGGACTGCTGCTTGAGGTTACCTCTGATTCTCAGCGTCAGCACGTTGTTCGCGTCGCCGCCATCCTCGCCTTCCTGCTTCTTGGGGTCTACCAAGGTGATTGCGAGGCTGGCGTCTTTCAGCACCGGATCGTTCAGCGTTTTGCCCAGCGAGGCAGCCAGGTTCCGGAAGCTCACGCTCTTTCCCGATCCGCCAATCCTGATGTCGAACTCGCCCCGGACGCGGGCCAACTTCGTGGCCTTCCTGGACGGCGAGGTCAACCGGACCTGGACGTCGATGCTCTTCCTCGGTTCCTTGGCTTGGATGCCCGACACCCCCGGGCTGGCCCAATCAGGCAGAGAGGCGTCGCCACCCCAGGTCGAGGCATCGGCCATACCGGTCGCTTCGGCCGAACTCCGTATCCTCTGGCCGGTGTCATCCACGGCCTCGATGACCTTGATGTTTTCGGCCCGCATGCCCGCCTGAATGCCCTTGCCCTCGGCCCGCAGTCGGAGGATGACGCCGTTGAAGGCCCCGGTGACTTCGTAGACCCCGCCTTCCTGGGCGGCGTCCTTGGCCTTCGTGGTCAGCATCTTGGAGCGGGTCTCCGTGATTTGGGTGGCCGTGACCTTGATGGCCTCCGCGGCTCGACCATCCGAGGGAATGACTCCGGCGAACGCGCAAGCCAGACTGAGGAGGGGAAACGCACGCATTCGGTTCTCCTTTCGAACGGGCATCGTGAAACAGGGTTTGTCCACGAGCCGATGAGCCCCTAGCGGGGCGTCCCAAGAACCAATCACTCTGCCTGCCCGGGCCTTGGCCAGCTTCTCTATCCTACTTCGCTTCGCGCGCCAAGGTTGCAGATCCCCCTGTAGACGCCGGCTGGCCACGGCTATTGCACAACTCGACATGGGCCGAACCCGACACCTCGGCGAATTTGACGATGACTGCGTTCCCGGTTGTGATAACGGGGGTGTGTCGGTGATTGTCAGTGAGGAGTGTGTGAAATGCGCAATCTACGGTTGATGACACGGACCGTGCCCGTGGTACTCGCCGCCATGACAACCTCGGTCTACGGAGCCAATAAGCACTATCCGGTCAACGGCGAAGGTGTCACCCAGACGGCCTTCGTATCCCTGCCGGTGGGGGCCGTCAAGCCGGGCGGCTGGCTCAAGGACCAGTTGACCGTTCAGGCGAACGGACTAACCGGACATCTTGACGAGTTCTGGGAGAGCCTGCGGAAGTCGGCCTGGCTCGGCATGGCCAAGGGCGAAGACTGGGAGCGCGGTCCGTACTACCTCGATGGCCTCGTGCCGTTGGCTTACGCGCTGGACGATCCGCGTTTGATCGCCAAGGTCAAACCCTGGATCGACTGGATGGTCGCCAGCGGGCAGCCGAACGGCTGGTTCGGGCCGGCCTCAAACCCCGACCGATGGCCACGAGCCGTCGCCCTGAAGGTTCTGATCCAGTACCAGGAGGCCACCGGCGACGCCAAGGCCCTTGAAGTCGTTCGCAACTACTTCAAGTACCTGCGCGACAATCCGCCCGATTGGCCGAACAACGAATGGCGGGGAATGCGGGCGATGGAAAACGCGGTAGCCGGCTTCTGGCTGTATCGCCGCACCGGCGATCCCGACGTCCTCAAGGTGGTCAAGTCGATCTATGACCACAGCTTCAAGTGGACCGAGTACTTCACCAACTTTCCCTTCACTGATGACATTCTGGCCAGAGGATACGCCCCGGGCCATCCTTCCCACGTGGTCAACATCGCCATGGCCGTCAAGTACCCGGGGATCTACTATTCACTCTCCAAGGACATCCGGCACAAGGACGCGGTCTACGTTGGCCTGAAGAGCCTCGACAAGTACCACGGCCAGGCGTGCGGACGCTTCGCCGGCGATGAGCATCTCTCGGGCCGTCGACCCACGCAGGGCACCGAGTTGTGTGCGGTCGTCGAGTTCATGTTCTCTCTCGAACGTCTGGTCGAAGTGTTCGGCGATCCGGCCCTGGCCGACCGCATCGAGCTCCTCGGCTACAACGCCAAACCCGGTACATGCACCGCCGACTACTGGGCCCATCAGTACGACCAGCAGAGCAATCAGGTCCTGGTTTCGGTCGCCAAGCGGGAATGGCGGACCAACGACGACACTTCGAATATCTACGGCCTCGAGCCGAACTTCGGTTGTTGCACCGCGAACATGCATCAGGCCTGGCCCAAGTTGGTGACCCATCTCTGGATGGCTACCCAGGACAACGGGCTGGCCGCCGTCATCTACGGGCCAAGCACGGTCAAGGCCAAGGTCGGCGAGACGGGCGAGGAAGTGACCATCACCCAGGAAACGGACTATCCCTTCGGCGGTGAGATCAAGTTCGCCATCCGGATCGCCAAGCCAACCGAGTTCCCGCTTCAGTTCCGCATCCCGGGCTGGGCGGAGGACGCTGAGCTGAGAGTGGGCGACGATGAGGTGCCCGCGCCGGCCGGCCGATTCGCCGAGATCAGACGCACCTTCAAGGACGGCGACGAGATCCAGCTCACGCTCCCCATGACGGTCCGCACCGAGACTCGCTATAACAACGCGATCGCCATCCTGCGGGGCCCGCTCTACTTCTCGCTCCAGATCGGCGAGAAATGGACCAAGCTCAAAGGCCACAGCGACAAGTTCCCTTCAGCGGACTGGCAAATCGAGCCGACAACGCCCTGGAACTACGGCTTGCTCATCGACCCGGCCAATCCGGCCGCCTCCGTCACAACCTTCACCGACCGGCCCAGCCCTGTGCCCTACGACACCGCCAGACCGCCGGTGACACTGCGGGTCAAGGGTAGGGCGATCCCGAGCTGGAAGATGGTCAACAACTCCGCCGGGCCGACGCCGGTGAGCCCGGTGACGTCCAAGGAGCCGGAGACCACCCTGCAGCTCATACCCTACGGCAGCACCCGGCTGCGGATCACAGAGTTCCCGGTTATCAAGGACTGACGCCCGCCTCTACGGCGCGAAACCCGATCGGCGGAAGGCCTGGGCCGGGACGGTTCAAGGCTTCCCACCCGCCTGACTGGGGGGCAAGCTGGGCCACGCAGGCGTCTGACCTCCCTTCGGCCCGAAAAAAATCACAGGAAACCCGCAGGTGAAAAAACGCCTGGCGGGGGTATGATTGTATGACCGACAGCTTCACCCGCAAGCCGTTCACGGCTCCGGGCCGGTGCGCCTGCCTGCACACTTCGGAGGCGCAAAGGACCGGATGCCAGGACCGTCCGAGGTCGGTTCGGCCTCGCGTAAAGGGTGGTGCTGACGTGAGTTATGATGTAGGGGAGGTTGGGAGAATGGGGGGGTATCGCAGAAAGGGCACCAACTGGAGCCGGGTGGTTATCGACGTCTGCACCCAACGGGACTTCCTGGACGCCGGGGCCATTCTCGGCGTCGCGGACCGGGAATCGCTCATCGCTCGCTTGCGGGCGGTAATCGAATGGGCTACGGAGGGGCAGCTGGCGGTCGTCTCACTCATCGAATCCCACCGGCCCACGGAGCCGATTCACGACGCGCCGTTGCACTGTATCGATGACACCCCCGGCCAGCGCAAGCTGGACTTCACCCTTCTCGAGCCGCGGATCCTCATCGAAACCGACAACTACCTCAGTCTTCCGCCAGACCTGCACGACCGCTACCGCCAGCTGATCTTCCGCAAGCGAACCCGCGACATCCTGGGCAACCCGAAGGCGGACCGGTTCCTGACCCAGCTCCAGACCGACGAGGTCATTCTCATCGGCGTCGGGCTCGAACGGGCGATCAAGGCTCTTGCCCTGGGTCTTCTCGCTCGTCATCACCACGTGACCGTCGTCACCGATGCGTGCGGGCAGTGGAGCCAGGCGGATGGCGATCTGGCCATCCGGCAACTCGGGGCTAAGGGCGTGAACCTCCTGACCGTCGAAGAGCTGATCGCCACCCCTGCAACGCCTCCGGTCGTCAGCCGGTTCCGCCGCTCGCGCCGCCGCCTCCGCAGCCGACGACACCATCCCGTGGAGTCGACCAGCGGCTCCGTTGGCCGACGAGAGATCACCAACGCCTGATCACCGCATTTGCGTCCGCGAGCGGCTGCAGGCAGTGCCATCCCCGGACAGGGTCAAACGGGCCATTCCCCGCCTTGATCTTGGCACATCCTCAACCTACACTGATTCCGGTCGCTGGGGGCGGCCGGCACGCGGCCGGCCTGAGATCGGCGGCACGATCGGCCGCTACTCCCTTTGAACCTGATCAGCGCAACCCGGCCGTTGATCACTGGGGCCGGTGGGAGCTGCGTAGGGAATGCGACGGCGCACCTCCTATCGCTCGACCGGACACTCGGCCGATGGCCGACGCCTCGGTCATCGCCTTTGGATGCTCGCTGGCTCGCCGGGGTTTCTGAGGTTCTGTTCGATGACTGCCGAGACTGGCAAGCCCGCGGATGGCCCAGTTGTCCACGACGAAGTGATTACCCGTGAGCCATTCCCGGCTTCTCGCAAGACCTACGTACCCGGGGTGATTCATCCGGACATCCGCGTGCCCATGCGTGAGATCCTGCTGTCTCCGACTCCCTCGCACCTTCCGGGCGGGCAGACGACCATCAACCCGCCAGTGACGGTCTACGACACCTCCGGCCCCTACACCGATCCGGACGTGGCCATCAATCCACGCCGCGGCCTGCCGGCCGTCCGGCTCCCCTGGATCCTGAGACGGGGCGATGTCGAGGAACTGGCCGCACCCAGCTCCGAGTACGGCCGCCGTCGCCTCGCGGATCGGGATCTGGACGCAGTCCGATTCCCCGTCGTGCGAAGACCCCTGCGGGCCAAGGCCGGGCGGCGGGTCACCCAGATGCACTACGCCAAAAAGGGAATCGTCACCCCCGAGATGGAGTTCATCGCCATCCGCGAAAACCAGAGACGCGAGGGGTTGACCGGGCTGGCGGGCGGAAACGGCCGGAATCACCTGGCCGGCCGCATCCACGTCGGCCAACCCTGGGGCGCTGCCATCCCCAAAGTCGTGACCCCCGAGTTTGTCCGCGATGAGGTCGCCCGCGGGCGGGCCTTCATCCCCTCCAACATCAACCATCCTGAGATCGAGCCGATGATCATCGGCCGCAACTTCCTGGTCAAGATCAACGCCAATCTGGGTAACTCGGCGGTGAGTTCCTCAATCGAGGAGGAAGTCGAGAAGATGGTCTGGGCCATCCGGTGGGGCGCTGACACGGTCATGGACCTGTCCACCGGAGTACACATTCACGAGACCCGCGAGTGGATCATTCGGAACTCGCCCGTCCCGATCGGCACCGTGCCGATCTATCAGGCCCTCGAGAAAGTGGACGGCCGTCCGTCGGAGCTCACCTGGGAGGTATTCCGCGACACGCTCATCGAGCAGGCCGAGCAGGGCGTTGACTACTTCACCATCCACGCGGCCCTGCGACTTCGGGACGTGCCTCTGACAGTCAGGCGGCTGAGCGGGATTGTCTCGCGAGGCGGCTCGATTCATGCCAAGTGGATGCTGGCTCACCATCGCGAGAACTTCGCCTTCGAGCATTGGGATGAGATCTGCGAGATCATGGCCGCTTACGATGTCGGTTTCTCGATCGGGGACGGTCTGCGACCGGGCTCCATCGCGGACGCCAATGACGAGGCCCAGTTCTCCGAGCTCAAGACCCAGGGCGATCTGACCCGCCGGGCGTGGGACCATGACGTGCAGGTGATGAACGAAGGCCCCGGGCACGTGCCCATGCACCTCATCCAGGACAACATGGCCCGGCAGCTCGAATGGTGCCACGAGGCTCCGTTCTACACCCTCGGGCCGCTGACCACGGATATCGCTCCAGGTTATGACCACATTACCAGCGCCGTCGGTGCGGCCATGATCGGCTGGTATGGCTGCGCGATGCTCTGCTACGTGACGCCCAAGGAACACCTCGGCCTGCCCAACCGCAAGGACGTGCGCGACGGCGTGATCGCCTACAAAATCGCCGCCCACGCCGCCGATCTGGCCAAGGGCCACCCAGGAGCCCAGTACCGCGACGACGCTTTGAGCAAGGCCCGCTTCGAGTTCCGATGGGGTGACCAGTTCAACCTGTCGTTGGATCCCCAGACGGCCCTGGCGGCCCACGACGAGACAATGCCTTCGGAGGGTGCCAAGGTCGCCCACTTCTGCAGCATGTGCGGGCCGAAGTTCTGTGCCATGGAGATCAGCCGGCAGGTTCGTGACGATGCCGCGGCGCAGGGTGTCGTGGATGCCAAGGACATCGAGGAAGGCATGCGTCGCAAGAGCGCCGAGTTCCGGGAGGCGGGCGGCGAGATCTACCAGGTACGTTAGTCATCGCCGAGGCGTGCATCCTCCGGCGCAGGTTCCCTTGGCGGGACACGGGTCCCGTGCCCGGGATCCGGTCGGATGTCCGGCAGTGCGGCGGCGCTCGCTTGCTCAGGGGTGTGTCCGATGCTCGAGCTACTCACCTGCGTCCTGGTCGGCGTACTGGCTCAGTCGCTCCCTGCCGGTGCTCAGAATGCCCCGGCGATGCCCGGAACCAGCACGATGTCCGGCCTGCCCCGAATACCCGGCCCGCGAACCCGGACCGCCCAATCGAGACCGGCCACCTTCCCCCAGCTCCCGAACTCGCTGGATATCGATCCTCTCCGAGAGTGGGTCGTGCAGCACGAAGGTCGTTATCCCCCCCTGGACACCCTGGCTCGCGATGTCGTCAGGTCGGTGACCGGCAAGGTCTACTTCGAGAAACGGGATCCGATCCTGTGGCTGCTCGCCTGGACCTTCCAGCCGGAAGTGTGGGTCTACTATCCGGTCATTCCCGTTTCCAACTCCGACCTTCGCGGCGAACTCGGACTCAGCCGGACACAGACCAGGTTCTCGTATGCCGATCTGCTGGCCGCCGAACGACTGCAGTCGCTGAGCCAGGAACTCCGGATGATGCGCGGCGGCCGGAAGTTGGACCCCCTGCAGTCCGGAGTCCGCGACATCAACGAGAAGCTCGCTCTGCTTCGTCGCGTGTTTCAGGGAGAGGCCATTCGCCTGGTTCCAGGCCCCGCCGCGGAGAGTCCCTGGCGAGCGATTGGCTCGCCTTCCGCCGTGGAGGCGCCTGTTCCCGAAGCAGTCAGAGCCGCCTGGCATGACCTGGGCGGGGCATTCCTCGCCGAGGACGCCAATGCCTTCACCGTCGCCGGCGATCGATTGGTCGCCGCCCTCGATCAGATGTCCGCCTCCGAACGGCCCGACGAGCGGGCGATCGCCACGGAACTCCGCTACAACCGGTTGTTCCTGTTCCGCAAGGCTTACCTGGCAATGGCGGGGGGCGCGATCCTGGCCCTGATCGCGGCACTCCGCGGATGGAAGAAGCTCAACGCGGTAGCCGTGGTCGCGCTCGTTCTGGGCTTCGCCATGCTCAGCTACGGGCTCTGGTTGCGCTGGACGATCGCCGGCAGGATCCCGGCATCCAATATGTACGAATCGCTGCTCTTCCTGAGCTGGGGCACGGGGGCGTTCGGCATCGTCTCCATGCTGCTGGTTCGCGATCGAATTGTGCCCATCACCGCGTCAGGTCTGGGTGCACTGGCTCTCATCCTGGCCGAGACACTGCCGCTCGACCCCTTCATCCGGCCGATCGCTCCCGTTCTGCTCGATACCGTCTGGATGTCCATTCACGTGCCGGTCATCATGCTGTCGTACAGCGTGCTCGCCCTGGCGGCGCTGGCGGCCCACGTGCAGCTCGTGTTCATGGCGTGCGTCCCGCGTAACCAGCGGCTCACCACCATGATCGACGCCGTGCATTCGTGGTACATGTACGCAGGGTGTGTGTTGCTGGCTGCCGGTATTGCGACCGGAAGCATGTGGGCTTCCTCGTCGTGGGGACGCTACTGGGGCTGGGATCCCAAGGAAGTCTGGTCGCTCATCGCCTTCCTGGCCTACCTGGCAGTCCTTCATCTGAGAGCCGACAAGGGTGACACGCCGGGTTGGGTGCATGCCCTTGGGGCCGGCCTCGGCACCGTCGTCCTGACCATCGTGGCGATCAGCCTTCGTCCGCTGAGCGGAGCCGAGGTCGGGGCCCTGTTCGGTGCGGCCATAACCATTCTGCTCTTCGTCATGGCTCGCGGGCCGTTCGCGACCGCCTTCAAGAGCGTCCTGGCTTTCTGGACGATCGTCATGACCTACGTGGGGGTCAACTACGTGCTCGGCATCGGCGTTCACAGCTATGGCTTCGGCACCGGGGCGGTCGTCCGCTACATGTTCCTGATCGGTGGCATCGACCTGTCCCTCATCGTCGCGTGCGCCGCCGTATACCTGCTGCGGAGTCGGGTGGCAGAATCTGCCCAGGTCGCGCCCGTCTGACCACGGAACGCCCCCTCAAATCTCAGGAGCCGTCGCCCCTTGGCTGACCGGGGCCTGATTGACCAGGAAGAGCACGGCCATACGGATGGCCAGGCCGTTGGAGACTTGCCGGAGGATGGAGCTGTTCGGACCGTCCGCGACGTCGCTGGCCAACTCGACGCCGCGGTTGATCGGACCCGGGTGCAGGATGAGCAAGTCGGGCTTGGTGCCCTTGAGCCGCTCGCGGGTCAGACCGAAAAGACGAACGTACTCCTCCGTGCTGGGAAAGAGCTGGCTGGTCATCCGCTCGCGCTGGATCCGGAGCATGTTGACCACGTCGGCGTCACGAAGAGCCTGGTCGAGATTGTGACTGACCTTGGCCCCCATTCTCTCGAAAGCCTTGGGTACCAGCGTGGTCGGGCCCACCAGGGTGACCTTGGCGCCCAGCTTGTTGAGCCCCCAGAGATTCGACCGGGCAACGCGCGAGTGGGCGATGTCGCCAACAATGACCACGTTGAGGCCTTCGATGCGGCCTTTGCGCTCGCGGATGGTGAAGATGTCAATAAGCCCCTGCGTGGGATGCTCGTGCTGGCCATCGCCCGCGTTGAGTACGTGGCAGTTGGTGAACTGCGTGATGTAGTGGGGAGCGCCTGCGGCGGTGTGCCGGATCACGAAAGCGTCCACGCCCATCGCTTCGATGTTTCGAACGGTGTCGCGCAGGGATTCGCCCTTCGTCACCGAGGACTTGGCGGCCGAGAACTCCATGACGTCCGCCGAAAGCCGCTGGGCGGCCAGCGAGAAGCTCATCCGGGTGCGAGTCGAGTCCTCGAAAAACAGGTTGACGACCACGCGGCCGCGAAGCGCCGGGACCTTCTTGATGCTCCGGGTGGACACTTCCTGAAAGCTCTCCGCGGTCCTGAAGATGTGGAGCAGCTCGTCGCGGGACAGATCCTCGAGTCCCAGGAGATGAGGCCGTGTCCAGACGAAACCATCCTGCGGATGAGCTGAAACCGCCCCGGCGTGGGCGGCGGCCGCGGCCGGTGTGGATCCCGTGGTCCTTGATTTGCTCATTCCGAACGCACCTCTTCCACGCCATCCGATTCGGTCAACAGCACGGTTACGGAGACACCCGGCTGCTTCACCTTCAGTCCAACGAAGTCAGCCTGAATGGGCAGCTCCCGCCCCGGCCGATCCACGAGGACCGCCAACCGGATCGCCTTGGGACGCCCCAGATCAATAAGGGCGTCCAGAGCCGCCCGGACCGATCGGCCGGTGAAAAGGACATCATCCACCAGCACGATGTACCGTCCGTCAATGTCGAAGTCGATCTCCGTCTGTCGGAGGATGGCCTGGGGCCCCAGCTCGGCCAGGTCGTCGCGGTAGAGCGTGATGTCCAGCGAGCCGATCGCGACCCCCTGCGCCCCTCGGGAAGCCAGTTTGTGAGCCAGCCGTTTGGCGAGCACCTCGCCGCGGCGGCGGATGCCAATGATCCCCACGGGGGCCTGCCGCGGCAGCGATTCAAACACCGCCTGAGCCAGTTGCTCCATAAGCTCGTGGACCCCCTCGGCGGTCAGGAGGATATGGGTCGAGGTTTTCTCCATGACCGATGAAAGGTAACACCATCCCGGTCTGCAGACAAGAGCTCCAGTGACGTGATCGGACCGTCGTGGCCAATCCGCCGATTTTGAGTTGACAGTCCCAGCTGACAATTGGTAGAGTTGGAGCGTGAAACTGGAGAAGTTGGGGAAAATGTCCTTGTATGGGACGTTTGGGTAACCGCGCACGTGGGTACGGTGCCCATAGGAGCATGTTGAGGTTCGTTGGCGATGAAGAACACGTACACGACAGGCGAAGTGGCCGATATCTGCCGGGTCAGCCAGCAGACCGTGATCCGGTGTTTCGACAACGGTCGACTGAAGGGCTTCCGGGTCCCCGGGTCTCGCTTCCGGCGGATTCCGCATGACTCCCTGGTCGAGTTCATGAAGTCCAATAACATACCGCTCGAGTACCTCGAGTCGGGCAAGAAACGGGTCCTGGTGGTCGACGACGACGAGGCCATCCTGGAGATGCTCGTCGAACTGCTGGAGCGCGACGGCCGGTTCGAGGTCCGGGTCGCCCGCGGCGGCTACGAGGCCGGCATGCTCACCCAGGAGTTCCGTCCGGACGTCATCGTCCTGGACTACAAACTCCCGGACGTAGACGGCCATCTGGTGTGCCGGACGGTTCGGGGCAACCCCACGTTCTCCGAGACTCGGATTATCATGATCAGTGGCGTGGCCGATCCCGACGAGATCGCCATGCTCCGGGCCGCAGGCGCGGATGACTTCCTTCGCAAACCGTTCCAGATCGACGAGTTGATCGCCCGCATCCTTCAGCTCGTGCACGTATAGGAGGAGCTGTCTCGGTCGGGAGGGATGATCGATGGGTTTGACCGCAACCGAAACAAAGGGGGGAATGCTCGGCCAGCCCGGGAGTCAGGTCGAACTCATCCTCGCTCAGATCGAGTCTTTGCCTACGCTCCCGGCCGTGGCGGTCCAGCTCCTGGAGCTCAGCAGCAACGAGCGGGCCTCGATCCGCGATCTGGTGCGGATCGTTGAATCGGATCCAAGTCTGGCTGCCCGGATCGTGTCCCTGGTCCGGCGAGCGGACAAGGCGGCACATGCCGAGACAGTCGAGCGAGCGGTCGTTCTCCTCGGGTTCGACGCGGTCCGCAATCTGGCTCTTTCCATCCAGATCTTCGAGACATTCTCCCATCGGGTCGAGAGCGGCTCCCGCAGGTTCGACCGGCTGGCCTTCTGGAAACACTGTCTGGCCGTGGGATGCGCCGCCCGGCTGCTCTCGGAGAAACGTTGGGCGACTCGGGGCGTTGGCGGATCGGGGGACGTGCCGAATCCGGAGCAAGCTTTCATCTGCGGGCTTCTTCACGATCTTGGCAAGGTGGTCCTGGCTGCCTGCTTCCCCAAGACGTACGACCGGGTCGTCGAGAAAAGCGATGCCCTGCTGGGCGGCCTGATCGACGTGGAAAGAGAGCTCTTCGGGCTGGATCACACCCTGGCGGGGCGCCGGCTGGCCACGTACTGGAAGCTGCCGACGATGATCGAGGAGTGCGTCTGGCTGCACCACCACCTGCCGGCTTCGACCCCGACGAAGATCGGCTTCCCCAGTCATGTCCGCCTGGTCCAGATGGCCGATGAACTGGTTCGCCACGTTCGAATCGGCTACTCGGGCAACTACCAGGTGAGTCGATCGCTCTGGAGCGCCTTCGGAGTGCCCAGCGATATCCAGGCCGAATTGGGCGCCCTCAAGACCGACTTGATCGAACTGGTCGAATCGCGGGTCGGGCTGATGGGACTCGATTCGCTCACTTCCCAGGAGGTCTATGAGGAGGCCCTGGGTAAGGCCAATCAGGAACTGGCCCAGGTCAACTCCCGATTGAGCGAGCTGAACGGGCGGCTGGCCCAGCGATCGCAGTGCTTCGAAGCCCTTCAGGAGTTCAAGTCCGCCCTGGGCGAAGAGCCGGACCACGAACACATCAGCCGGGCCGTGCTGGCCGCCACCCGGGTATCCCTGCCAACGGTCCCCGCGGCCGCGGTCGCCTGGTCACCGTGTCGATCGCTGGTCGTGATCGCCGTCGCCCCGCGCCAGCCCGCCGAGGTCTATACCGACCTGATGCCCGACGATCTCGCTGCCGGCACCCTTGCCGACCGGGGCCCGACCGCACAGGATCCTGAGCAACTTCTCAGCCGGGCACTCATTGACCGGTTGATGCCCCTGCTCGGGGCGCCGCCGGGCTGGTGCCAGACCATCCGCAGACAGGGGCGACTGCTGGGATGCATCGTTCTCGCCGAAGCTCCTCCATCCAGCACCATGGAGACGCTGACCGTGCTGGCCGACTGGGCCGGGTCCTGGCTGTACGGCGCCGAGTCGCGAATGACCGCCAGCCGCCTCAGCGAGGAAATGTCCGACATGAATCGCCGGCTCGTGGAGTCCCAGGCCGAGGTGACCCGGATGCGCTCCCTGGCCATGGTGGGGGAAATGGCCGCCGGCGCCGCCCACGAGATCAACAACCCCTTGGCGGTCATCAGCGGCCGAGCCCAGCTCCTGCATCGAAATGCCCAGGATGATCAGACCCGCCGCGTCGCCGACCTCATCGCCGAACACGCCCACAAGGCCAGCGCGATCGTGAATGAGCTCATGGAGTTCGCCAAGCCCGAACCGCCGCAGCCCACCACCTGGCCGGTCGCCCGGCTGCTGAGCGAGCTTCGGGCCGAGTGGCTGACCAAGGCCTCGCTCAACGACGAGCAATTCCGCCTCGTGCTATCGGACGACCTGCCCGATGTCCACGCCGATGCCGCGCAGGTGCGGAAGTTATTTGACGAACTGGTTCGCAATGCGGTCGAAGCCATGCAGGACCACCCAAAGCCGCTCTTGGTCATCAATTGCCGTGCCAATGTTGCCGATGAGATGGTCGTGGTCAAGGTCGAGGATAGCGGGGTGGGCATGGCTCCCGAAGTGCTGGAACGTGCGACCGACCCGTTCTTCTCCTCCCGAACCGCCGGCCGCGGCCGGGGGCTGGGCTTGTCCCGAGCTGCCCGGTATGCCGAGATCAACGGCGGCCAGATACGACTGTCGAGCCGACCCAGGGAGGGGACGGTAGTGCTGGTAACATTGCCGACGGCACGCAAACCCTAGGAGTGCGGCCGACGGGTGGTTCGGTAGCCGCGGAAGCGATTGGACCGCACCGGCCGGCTTACCATCTTTGAGGTTCCATAGGATTTCGGGCTTCCCTGAAACCCCGACCTGACATCGGGGGCAAAAAAGATCCGGGCCAGGCGGGCTGTGGAGGCCTTCTCTCCTCTCCTCCTCCTCCTCGCTCTCGCGGCCAAAACGCCCGCCGGCCATTTTTTCCAGCGGAAGCTCCGTCCGGTGTTCCCGGAAGAGGAAAGGCTGATGCCCAGGCGACCAACCGAAATCCTGGTGGTGGAACAAGACGCCGACGTCGCCGAAATGATCTCCCAGTGCCTCGGCGAGGCGATCCAGGCTAACCTCAGCCACACCCGCACGGGTCAGGAAGCCCTCCACAGCGAACTCACCCATCGCCACGACCTGATCATCGCTTCCTTCGACCTCCCGGACGGCGACATCCTCGACCTGATGCGTCAGCTCCGCGTGTCCAACAAGTGCCCAGTCATCCTCATCGCGGATAACCCCACACCCGCCCAGCTGGTCGAGGCCATGAAACTCGGCCTCCGCCACGTGCTGCTCCGACCGTTCGACATGGTCGAGCTCGCCGAGGTGGCCCGCTCCGCCATCCGAGCTGCCCGTCAACGCCGCTACCACCGCCTGCGCTACCACCGCCTGCGGCTGCTCACCGCTCGAATCATCCGCGAACGCCGCGATCTGCGCCAGCGGGTCGATCTGATCTGCCAGGACGTGGTTCGCTCCTATCGCAACCTCGCTCACAAGGTCGCGGAATCAGGCGTCCTGACCCAGGATTGAAGCAACGCCTGGCCGCACTCCGGGCATACCCCGCTTGTGTTGCCCGTCAGGTCATAGCCGCATCTCTGGCAACAATGTCCGGGATACATGCGCTCATGCCTGAAAAGAAACACGGTCGGAACGACGACAAGCAGAAGCGGAATCCACAGAGGCACCGAGAGGTAGAACCCGAAGAAAGCCTGCTCAAAGTGGGGCATCCAAGTCTGCTGGCCCACATAGCCCGGACCGAACTGCCAGTAACCTGTAACGCCAGAGGTGTTCTTCGGACCACTTTCTCCAAAGTGACTCAGGCAGCCACCCGCGAAAGACAGGCCGCAGGTGGTACAGAGTCGCCAATGCCGGCCGTCAACATACGAACCGCGGCGAGTGTAGTAGACCGCCCAGAAGAGTGACCCGATCCACGCCGTCACGATCAGCAGCGAGAGGATGAGCCCCGCCCACTTGAGCACCCGCCGTTTCCGCTTTCGAGAAGCCCCCGATCTCCAGGGCGGAGGGTCCGGTGCGCAGGCTGTGCGACCAACGGCTTTACTGCCGCCGTGTGCGCGGGCAACACCCGTGACCCGTGCTTGTCTTGGTGGCAAACCGTGCATCGTCAGCGAGCCTATGCGAGCCGGCTGTCGCCGCCGGCGCCGTGCCCGTCAGGGTTGATGTGCCGATCCGCGTACATCGCGGCCAGTGTCTCTCCCAAGTCGCGCGTCTCCTCGGCCGCGTGTACCACACCCACGCGAATGACGAGCAACAGAAGTGCCGCTGCCACCCCGCAGGACATCCTCGTGATCTGGAACTGGATCCGCTGCCAGTAGGGCAGATCCGGACGGCAGTGCAGTAGATCACGGGCCGCGGCCGATGCCCTCTCCGCCCGGCGAAGAAGCCGGAGAGCCCGTCCGTTTGCCCGGGCGTGCAGGTTGGGCGGCAAGGCCTGACCCTGCAGCAGAATCAAAGACGCCTGGACCCGGTTCACCCGCGATACCTGTGCCCGACAGGCCGGGCAGCGCTCGATGTGTCTCGACAGCCGGGCGGGCAACGGGCCACCCTCGGCCGACCACTTCGCCAAGTCCCCCCGCCGGCAGGAAACACGGTCATCACCGCCTCGGGAGTCATCGAGCCTCGGATTCGCCTCCGCAGGAGGATTCCCCGTCATCCCGTGACCTCCTCTCCAATGAGCTCGGCGAGTCTGATCACCGCTTGCCGGCGGTAGAGCCGGGCAGTGCCCGCCGTGATGCCCAGGCACCTCGCCACTTCGGCGTACTGCATCTGCCCCAAATCACGCAGAATGACGACTTCTCGGAGATGCCGGGGCAATTCGCTGATCGCCAGCCTCATCCGTTCGAGAGCCTCCCGCTCGTCGCAGACCGCCATCACCCCCGGTGGCGAGGGAAGACTGGCCCGTGATTCCACCAGCCGCGGCCAGTGGGCCTTCTGCCGTTGCCGAGTCCGCACCGTCTCGATCGCCGCGTTGACCGCAATGCGATAGAAGTACCCGGCCGGGTTGGCCCCCACACCCTGCTGGCCGCGAGCAGTCAGACGGCACACGGCCGTCTGGTAGGCGTCCAGGACATCCGCCTCTGAACCCAGCATCCGCCATAGGGCGGTCAGTACGGCAGCCCCCTGGCCGCGGAGAAGGCGGAGGATCCACTGCTGACTCTCGGCAACCTCGGCCGAGGTCAGCGACGCCAGGAGCGACCGCAACTCGAGTGGCAAGGCAGCAACCCGGGCCATGTCTGGCTCCTCGGAGAATGATGCGCCTGGGGGGCAGATGTATATGCCGACCTGGGCGGCAATTCTCATCCTGGCACGGCAGGACCTGCGCAGTGCCCCTCTAATGATTGACGCCCGACGCCCGAATCTTACAGGTCTCGCTACAAGAACACCTTAACGCCAACCTGACTCAAGCGTCTTGAGACTTTGGAGGCTCCAACATGGCACCAACCGACATCTCCGCTGGCGAGGGCATCGTGCGGACGGTCGACGAGCTCCTGGCCCGGGCCATCGCTCGAAGGGCCAGCGATATCCACGTGGAGCCCAGCGAGAGCGGCGTTCTCATCCGGTACCGGTTGGACGGCTTGCTTCAGGATGTCGATCGGCTGCCCGCCCACCTGGCGGACAACGTCATCGCCCGCCTCAAGGTTTTGTCTGGCCTGCTGACCTACAGAAAGGACATTCCCCAGGAGGGGGCTTTTCGAGCAGGCAACGGGAGTAGGGAAACCACCCCAGGGATAGATGTCCGCGTCGCCACCTTCCCCACCGTGTGCGGCGAGCGGGCGGCGCTCCGATTGATGTACGCGGTAGGCCAGGTCAGTGGGCTGGACGATCTCGGGCTTCCGCCAACCGTCCTCGGACGGCTTCGGCGGGCCGCCGAGCAGCCCCAGGGCATGATCCTGGTCACCGGCCCCGCCGGCAGCGGCAAGAGCACCACCCTCTATGCCTTGGCCAGGTACATCCGCACCGTCACGCCCGGCCGGAGCGTGATCACCCTGGAGGATCCGGTGGAGCAACGGCTTCCCGGCGTAGCCCAGATCCAGGTCCAGCCCCACGGCGAGCTGGACTATGTGAGGGCCATGCGCTCCCTGCTCCGTCAGGATGTTCAGGTCCTGCTCGTTGGCGAAATCCGCGATGCCGAAACCGCCCACATCGTCGTGGAGGCCGCTCTGACCGGTCATCTGATCGTCAGTACGCTGCACAGCGGCGATCCGGCCGAGGCTGTCGTGCGTCTCCTTGAAATGGGCATCGCCCCGTACCAGGTGGCCGGCGCACTCACCCTGGTCTGCACCCAGCGGTTGCTCAGAACGCTCTGCCCGACCTGCCGCGGCCAGGGGACTTGCGACGTTTGCCTCGGCGGGGGCTATCTGGGTCGCACGGCGTGCGGCCAGGTCGCGGAAATGGACGACCACCTGCGCCAGGCGGTTCTGGATCGCCGGCCCGTCGGAGAGCTTCGGCAATGGATCAAGGCGTCGGGGCCGGATCTGGCCGCCGATGCCCGCAGACTGGTGGCCGACGGGCGAACCACGCTCGATGAGGTCCGCCGGGTGTTGGGAACGCTGGACACAGACCAGCGGGAAGACGGGTAGAAACTGCGGGTGAACCGATCGGCTCGCCCGTTTCGTGCTCGGAGGAACTACCGATGCCATGGTTTGAATACGAGGGTCTGAGTCCGGGAGGAACGGCCGTTGCCGGGCGGATCGAGGCCGCAGGACACGACCGGGCGATGGAGAGCTTGGCCCAGATGCAGGTGCAGGTCCAACAGGTCCGCGCCGCGGCGCCCCCCGGTCGCTCACAGACGCGGATCAGCGAGGACGATCTGATCTTCTTCAACGAGCAGTTGGCCTCGCTGGCCAAGGCGGGCATCGCTCTGGACGAAGGACTTGCCCAACTCGCCCGCGATGTGGAATCGCCCCGGTTGCGGAGGTGGATTACCGAAGTGGTGACCGAACTTCGTGCCGGCGTTCCCATCGATCAGGCGATCGCCCGCCGGCAGGAGGGTCTGCCCCTGCTGTACGGCCGGGTGATCCAGGCAGGAATTCAGACCGGCGAACTGCCGGGCGTTCTGCTGAACATCAACCAGCATCTACGCCTGGTCAGCGAAACACGACGGCTTGTCTGGGAGACCGCGAGCTACCCCATTCTCGTGATTCTCCTGGCGCTGACCATCACTTCGGGTTTCTTCGTTTTCGTCGTGCCGAGGATCAAGGAGGTCTTCCGGGATTTCGGCGTTGCCCTCCCCGGCCTCACCCTGATCATGATGTGGCTGTCAGATCATTACCTGCTCATTGTCCTGCTCGTCGTCCTCCTCTTCGCCGGACTGGCCTTCTTGTTCCACAGCCTGAAGTTCTTCGAAGGGGGGGTGATCTTGCGGGAGCAAATCGTCCTGTCCTTGCCGCTGTTCGGTCGAATCAAGCGGGCCTCGCTGGTCGCTCGCTTCCTCAGGACCGTCTCGACCTCCCTCGGCTCGGGCCTGCCCCTGCCCCAGGCCATGCGACTCGCCGCCGAGTCGACCGGCCACCGAGCCCTCATCACCGACGCCGATCGGCTCGCCCAGGAGGTCGAGAAGGGCCAGTCCATCTTCGTGGCCAGCCAGTCTGCCCGGTTGATTCCGCCGCTGTTCGGCTACTGCGTCCAGGTCGCCACCGGCCGGGAGGCACTGCCTCTGGCTATCGCCCAGCTCGCAAGGTCCTTCGAGAACCGGGCGGTCTATGTCCAAGGGCTGCTCCGTGCCCTCTTGCTGCCGGCTATGATCATCGTCCTGGGTTGTTTCCTCGCGTTCGGTGTTACGGCCATGTTCCTGCCGTTGGTCAGCCTAATCAACGCTGTGAGCGGTTGAGGAAGAACAGATGATCAGCACACTCGAATTCCTGCTCATCGTCATCATCGGCTCCGTCCTCGTCGCAGCCATCCTTCTCGGGCCGGTGCTGTGGATGATTCGGATCGTCGCCCGCGCGTTCCTCTGCGGCGGCGTGGAACGTGGAGTGGTCTCCCAGATCGCCTCCGTTGTACGCCAGAATCTGCCGCTGGCAACAGGGGTATCGCTCGCGGCGGATTCCGAGCACGGGCTGGCCGCCAGCTATCTCCGGCAAATCGCCCGCCTGCTCGGCCAGGGCCTTCCTCTGTCCGAAGCGGTCGCAAAGGGCTTCCGCGGCTGCTCCAGCCGGACGCTGAGCCTGATCGCGGCGGGGGAATGCAGCGGCCAACTGTCCGTCGCCCTGGACGCGGCCGAGAGCCGTCTTCTGGAACGATGGCGACACGGGATGCGACCGGGTGCGAACGCCATGCTGTACCTCCTCGCCATGCTCGGCGCCACCAGCCTCGTGGTCGGCTTCCTCATGGTGGGCATCATTCCCAAGTACGTGGAGATCTTCAAGGATTACGGTGCCGTCCTGCCGTCCGAGACCAGGACGCTCATTGCGGTCTGCAGCTGGCTCGGGACCGGTACGCCTCCGGGCGGGCTGCTCGTGCTGCTGCTGGCGTCCGTCATCCTGTTCTTGTGGGCCAGACCGCGGCGGTGGGGCACGCCCCGCTGGGCCACGCAGGTCGCCGACGCGATCCGCTGGCACCTCCCGGGTCTCCATCGGTTGACCCAGGGACAGGATATGAATCTGGTGCTGGAAACCATGCGCCAGGCGGTCGACTCGGGCATGAACTTGCCCCAAGCTGCCGCGGCAGCGTGCGATCTCGACGTTAACACCTGCCTTCGCCGCAAGATGCGCCGCTTCGCGGAGACGCTCGAGACCGGTACGAGTCCGGGCCAGGCCGCCGTCAATGTGGGGCTCGGCAAGGTGACCGCGATGGCCTTGGCCAACGGTGAACGTACCGGCCGCATGAGCGAGTCCCTCCGCTTCGCGGCCGACTACCACTACGCCCTGGTCAGTCGTCTGTGGTGCGTGGTGCGCAATCTGGCCGTGCCCGTCGCCACCTTGTGCGCAGCCACCTTCGTCGGCTGGACCGTCATCGCCATGTTCAAACCGCTGATCTCGCTGATCGACGCGGCCTGCTCGATCTGATGATAGGGAGATGAAGATGAGACTTCCGGAATATGGCCGTAGGAGACGAGGCTTCAACAACATCGACGTCATAGTCGGCCTGGCGATCCTCATCCTGCTGGGTACGCTGACAGCCAACGCGGTGCTCGACTACTACCGGGTCCGCACCGAGCAACACCGGCGACTGGCGGCAAGCTGGGCCGCGGCCGGGCAACTGGATCGATACCGGGCCGGTGCCCCCTTGGATTCCAAGCCGCCCGACGGACTCTGGTCGAACCATGTCACCCTGGCGACAAGGGTTCAGCCCGCCACCGGACAATGGGAGGGCTTTCGCCAGGTGACCGTCGTGGCCACCGCCCGGCTGGCCGGCGGCCGAGAGATCCATGAGCAGGTCAGCGGGTACCTTCCCCAGGAGGGCAAGCCATGAACCGACACTCGCGGCGCGCGATAATGCTGACTCAAGTGGTGACTTGGCTCCCACTCTTCGCCACCGGCACCACGATCACCTTGGTCATCTCGGCCCAGTCGCTGCGCCTGCAGGCCCGGGAACGTGCCCAGATCGCCACCGAGGCCGTGGTCCAGGATCTGGTCAGACGCATCCAGGCCGATGCTCGCCGAGCGGACCGGATCGCCGTTGCCCCCGCCGACGCGGAGACGGCGACGGCCGTCGAAATGCTGTCAACCGACGGCGCGGGCAAGGTGTCTTACCAGGTTACGGGGGGAACCGTAACCCGCACCCAGACTACGCCCGACACGATCGACTCCGGTTACACCTGGAACCTGGGGAGCTGCTCGTTGAGCTTCCGCATCGAAACCTTCGGGGCTTCGCCGGGCCTTCTCTGGATGACCTTCACCGAACGCGTGCCCAGAGATCGGACCTCCAGCGCTGCCGAGCGATTCTCCACCACAGCCTTGGTGGGCAGGGGGGTGCAGCCATGAGACCCGCCAAGTCCCACCCGCGAGGGGCCATGCTCATCCTGGCAGTCGCGTCGACCGGGATCGTCATGCTGCTTCTGTCGTGCCTGACACTCTTCGCCGGGGCCCGGTATCGCGATACGCAGACCACCCGTGTCCGCGTGACCGCCCGCGCCGCGGCCGACAGCGTCGCCGCTTACGCCCGCGAACGGCTGCAGGAGTGGTCGGTCACTCCCCCGGCGGCACCGGTCGAGGTGGACATCCGAGGGCTGTTGACGCCCGAGATGAACGGATCGGCTATCGCATCTGTGATCGCCGTCCAGGACCGCAAGGTCTGCCGGATCCGGGTCGAGGTCAGCCGCGGCCCCTCGGTCATCGCCGATGAGTTCGATCTGGCATTGGAGAAATGACCACCGCTCTGCGAGAGAAAACAGGCTCGCCCCCCGGGGGTGCCGTCGTGCGCATCCCCCGAGACTCCCCCACGAAACACGAGACGCCGAGGATCATGACCCCGGCGTCTCGTGTGATACTCAGAACAACCTCGTGCCCGCATTCGATTCCGTGCGGATCCGCCGAGTAAGCATGTTCCCGTCCGACCGGTGAAGGGCTCAGGCCCCGCGCCGACGCAGGGCGGCGAGACCACCCAGAGCCAGCAGAATCAGTGTGGCTGGCTCGGGAATGACTTCGGCGAAGCTCGTGCCGACTCGCAGGTTGTCCACCTCCTGGGTGCCCGCCAGTAGGCCGCTGGTGGCGCCCAAGGAACCCTGCCGGAGAGCGTACGCCACCGCGTTGGCGTTGGCGGAGGGACCATTTGTCACGCTGAGCTTGGTGTTGCCGTCTTCACCCAGGGCGGGGTCCGGATCGACCCACAGTTCGCCCTGGCCGGTCGCGTTCTCGTAGGAGGCCACAATCCGGTGCACCGTGCCGAACGTGAAGCCGGTCCCCCAGATGGCTCCCGCCCCCGTGCCGGTCGGACCGCTGCCGCTGCCCTGCCAGACGTAGAAGGTGTAATCGGATCCGGAGAAAGGCGTGACGCCGATCTTCGTGGGGAAGACATTCGAGACATTCTTGAAGTGGGCAAAGTAGTCAGAGCCGGTCACCGTTCCCGTGACGCTGACCAGGAAGCTGGCGTACCACTTGTCAGTGGCTCCCTGGGTCACGCCGGTGGGCGTGTTCACGTCTTCGCTGCTTGCGGCCGCGTTGACCAGCTTCGCGGCGTTGCCCGTGGCGGTGGTGCTCGCGACGACCTGGACTGGGTTGGCCCCGGCGCCGCTGTGGGCGGTCCACCCTCCCTGACCCGCAAGATTCCCCTGGGTGTAGGAATCGAAGTTCTCTTCAAAGAACAACGTCGCCATGGCCGAAGTGGAGAGAATCGCCACCACGCCGGCCGCCAATAGGTATCTGTTCATCCCGCTTCTCCTCACGTAGACTAAACCGTCGGTCTCGCCGATCAGGCCAAAAGCCGTCCTGCGACCGCAGGACACGATCGGAACGAGGGTTACGAACACGCTTCGTCGACTCTATGGGGGAAGCCGCGGCCAAACCGAGATGGACACCCCTTTCCCACTCGACCGGTGCGAGTCTCGACGCACATGGCCGCCAGACGCTTCCTTCTCACCCAGAGCGATATTATTGACCCAGGCGGGCCGAATGTCAAGAGTTATCGGCCGGACGCGAACGCTGGACAGGTTCCCCCTCAGACTCTAGGCTGAGGCAGGCCCGCGGTTGGCGGGCGGGGTCGCGGCGTCGATCGCCGGTCAGCTCACCTGCGGAATCCAGTCGGAGCCAATGGCAATGGAAAACTTGAAGACAGCCAGTGCACGTGGATCTCATCGGTGGCGTGGCGTCGTCCTCGTGGTGTGGACGGTCGGCTGGACCTCTGTGACCCCGGCCGCCGATCTGCTTCCCCGCGATCCACGCATCCTGGCCGGCCAATGCGACAACGGGGTACGCTGGCTCTTCCGCAAGCACGACAACCCGCCGGGTAAGATGTCCATCATGATGCATGTCCGAACCGGCTCGCTGAACGAGCTGGACAGCCAGCGAGGACTCGCCCACTTCATGGAACATATGGTTTTCAACGGCACCGAGCACTTCAAGCCCGGCGAACTGATCCCGTACTTCGAGAGCATCGGCATGAAGTTCGGCGCCGACCTGAACGCCGGCACCGGCTTCGATCGAACCAGCTACATGATCCACTTGCCCAACACCGACCCGCCCCAGATCGACAAGGCCCTGATGGTCCTGAGCGATTTCGCCTTCCAGGCATCGCTGGCCGATGAGGAGATCGACAAGGAGAGGCCGGTCATCCTCGAAGAAGCCCGGGGGCGCAAGAGCGCCGAACAGCGAATCCGCGACAAGCTGTGGCCGGAACTTTTCGCTGGTAGCCGCTTGGCCGAGCGTCTTCCGATTGGCATAGAGGAGGTGATCGCCTCGGCCCCGCGCGGCGAGTTCCTGGACTACTACCACACCTGGTACCGGCCGGAGAACGTCACCGTCCTCATGGTCGGGGACACCGCCTTCGAGCCGATCCAGCCTCTGATCGAGAAGTGGTTCTGCCCGGTCAAGGCCCGAAAGCCGGGCCGGACGCCGCTCAAGGCGGAGCTGAAACAGTTCCCCAGGGAGCGGGCGTTCGTCATCACCGATCCGGAAGTCACCATCGGCAGCGTTCAGATCCTCACTCTCCTTCCCGGGCGAGGCCCCACCGTCACCGAGGAACTCTGGCGTAAGGAACGGGTCGAGGAACTCGCCGGATGGCTCCTCTCCCGGCGGTGTGATGAGATGGTGAAGAAGGGCGAAGCTTCCTTCCGCCACGTGGGCGCGAACGTGTCGGACATGTTCCACGAAGCCATGACCGTCATGGCGGCCGTCCGCGGCGAGCCGGGCGATTGGGCCAGGATGCTCGAGCAACTCGTCTGCGAGGTCAGTCGGGCCGGTGAGTACGGCTTCACCGAGAAGGAACTGGAACTGGTCAAGCGGGAGATCGTCGCCCAAGCCGAACGCGGCGTCCGAACCGAGCCGACGGAGAACGGCCGCTCCATGCTCAGCCAGATGCTCAGCGCCGTCAATGATGGTGTCCCGATCATGTCCGCCCAGCAACGCCTCGACCTGATTCGGAGACTGCTGCCCAGCGTCAGGGCCGGCGAAGTCAGCCGGGTATTCAGGGAGTGCTTCGCCCCAGGCGGGTTCGCTTACATCGTGGTCCTGCCGGAAAAGCAGACCATCAAGGCTCCTGCCCGCGATGACGTTCTGGCGGCCGCTCGGGCCTCCTGGGCGCGGAAGGTCGAGCCACGCAGAACCGAGGAGATCCCCGATGCCATCCTGGCTACGCTTCCGGTTCCGGGCTCGGTGGCGGAGAGCACGGAGAACAAGGACCTGGGCGTGACTCATGCCTGGCTGTCCAACGGCGTTCGCATCCATCACCGCTTCATGGATTACAAGAAGGACTCGGTGACCGTCACCGTCAGCCTGGCCGGTGGCGGAATCGAGGAGACCCGGGCCAACCTCGGAGTCACTTCGGTGGCCGCCCTGGCAATCAGCAACCCGGCGACCGGCCGGCTCAGTTCAACCGCTGTCCGCGACCTGATGCTCGGCAAGAACATCAGCGTGGGCGGCGGGGCCAGCGCCGACGACGCCTTCATGGTCCGAGTCTCCGGCTCGCCCAAGGACCTGGAATCTGGGCTGCAATTGGCCTACGCCTTGCTCATCGATGGAAAGATCGAGGAGACAGCCTTCAAGAACTGGAAACTCGAGAGCCTGCGCCAGCTGGAGGAGGCCAAGACCAACGTCGCATTCCAGGCGGTCGAGGCCATGAGCGACCTGCTCAGCGGCGGCGATCCGCGGCGAATGACCGTCAAGAAGGAGAACCTCGAGGCCCTCTCCATGGCCCAGGGACAGGCATGGTTCAAGCGACTCTGCCAGGAAGCCCCGATCGAAGTGGCCGTGGTGGGTGATATGACCTGGGAACAGTCCCGGCCCCTTGTGGAACGCTACCTCGGCTCGCTGGCCCCCCGCAAACGCGGCGTCGAGCACCTGGACAAGCTGCGAACCCTGGCACGACCCAGGGGTCCCTTGAATCGCAGGGTCGATGTCGCCACCGTGACGCCAAGCGCCGTGGCATACTCCGGATTCGTGGCCTGCGACGGCCAGAATGTCGCGGACCGGCGAGCCATGCAGGTCGGCGCCAATATCCTCAGCAGCCGGTTGATCAAGACCGTCCGGGAAGAGCTGGGACTCGTCTACTCCATCGGCGCGTCCTTCGTGCCTTCCTGGACCTACCGCGACGCGGGCACGTTCCAGGCCGGCTCAAAGTGCAAACCGACCAACGCGGAACGCGTCGCCGAGGAGGTCCACAAGCTCTTCGCCCGGTTCGCGGAGTCGGGCCCCAGGCCCGAGGAACTGGAGAACGCCCGCAAGCAGGTCCTCAATACCCTCGACATCTCGATGAAGGAGCCGAGCTACTGGGTCGAGCTGCTGGAACACCTCGACCATCGCGGGCGAAGCCTGGACGAGCCGAAGACGGTGAAGGCGGCCATCGAATCCATGATTGCCGAGGAAGTCCAGGCTACGTTCAGGAAGTACTTCACCCCGGCCAGGACCTTCACCGTGACCGCCGTTCCGGTCGCCCCGGCCTCAGTTCCCGCCCAGCCGGCGGACGCGAAGGACAAGACGCCCGCCGGAACACCGTGACCGCCGACTCCCCGTGGCACACTCACCCGTCGGGAGGGCCTGCGTTGCTCCGGCTCGACCGGGCCCGCCGTCGCCCTCCGCGAGCAGCGACAAGCACGGAACGGACCACGCCAGGACCACTGGCCACCGCGGGAACCGACCTGGCCCGGCGGGAACTCCTATTTCACGTCCTTGAAGTAATCTAGGGAACCCTTCGGATCTGGCTTCATGGTCTTGTCGCCGGGCTTCCAGTTCGCCGGGCATACTTCGCCGTTCTTGGCCACGTACTGATAGGCCTGGATCAGCCGCAGGGCTTCATCCACGCTCCGGCCGACGCCAAGATTGTTGACCGTGTAGGTCTGCAGAATCCCTTTGTCGTCAATGATGAAAAGGCCGCGGGCCGCAACGCCACCGTCCAGCAGCACCGCGTAGTTGCAGGCCGCCTCCTTGTTCAGGTCGGCCAGCAACGGGTAGCGGATCTCGCCCAGCCCGCCTTGCTTGCGCGGGGTGTTCTTCCAGGCCAGATGGGTAAAATGGCTGTCCACCGAAGCACCAACCACCTTGGCGCCGAGCTTCTCGAACTCCTCAATCCGGTCACTGAACGCAATGATCTCGGTTGGGCAGACGAAAGTGAAATCCAGGGGGTAGAAGAACAAGACAACGTACTTGCCGGTATACTTCTGGTCGCCGACGATCAACGTCCCGTTCTCATAGCTGAGCTGCTTGAACTCGGAGCCGACCACGGCCGTGCCCTTGAATGCCGGGGCGGGTTTGCCTACCTGCAGCTCGCGACAGCATGTCTCCTCGACGTTGCTCATGGCGCTCTCCTTGAGTTAGATGTCCTCATGTTGGCTCTCCAACTGTGTGTCGATTCTAGTACGCCTCTGGAAGACCGACCACTCAGAAAAAAGGGGCCCGAACCGCCATCCGCGACCGCTTCCGCCGCGCACCCTCTCGATCGTTGACCTTGGCCTCCTCCAGGCAGGGCGTGGCTGAGCAGGAGATTGATGACCAGAACATAACGCGTGTTCCGCGGTCGCGGACCAGGCGGGACAGGATGGAGTCCGAACACGGCCTGCGTTCTACGGGGTGCAGTCGGGCCGGAGGTGCTGCGACCAGGCGATCTCCGGCCCGGTGACGCATAGGACGAAAGCAGCCAGATCGGCGGCATCCACGTCGTTGTCGCTCCCGGCAAGGCCTTCCGGGCGATTGAAGCACGCGCAGTGGTCCGGAACACCGCCACCCGGACCGGTGTAACACGCCTGGAATGCCCCAAAATCGCCCTGGTCCACGTCCTGGTCGCCGTCGGCATCGGCGAATGGGACGTTGCACACCGGTGCATGCCCGACCCCATCGTACCAGGTTCGGTCATCCGAGCTACCCGACACCAGATCGGCCGCTCTGACCTGAATGTCAATCGCTCCGGTCAACTGGAACCGGCCCAGCGGGGCGATCATCAGCACCTGGTAGTTGCCGGCGTCGTCCCGCGTTGTCGTCGCGTTGACGAAGTCGCTGCCATCGGCGGCCGAAAGGATCGCGTTACCCTTGTTGAAGGTCGTGAATGCACCCGACGAGCCCACCCGGAACTGGACGTCCCACAGACCGGCGTTGCTCGCGTTGTTCCAGAACAGGCCGTACAGGTCGTAAGTGCCCGCCGGAAGAGTCAGGGTGGTGATCAGAATAGGGGGCACTTCCGCCCCGCCCGCCTCCCAGACCTCGCCGCCGTTCACCGTCGTTCGCGAACGGATGTGCCACTTGAGGTCATTGCCCGATCCCGCGCTCGCGCTGGCGGTGGCGTTGCCGCCCGTGCCGGTGTCGACCCAGCTGCCGTTGATCGTCGTATTGCCGTCAATCCCGTCGGTGTTGGGGTCGGCGTCAACGCAGGTGATCCGCAGCGGCGCCCACACCTTCACTTCAGACGCCGGCGCGCAGCTCTCTTGTCCCGCCACTACCTGTCGAGCACTGACCCGGTCGTTGAGCGCGAGCGGGGCGACGGCGACAGTCAGAGTGGGCGGCGTGTTCGGCGGGTCGCCCGCGGCAGAACCGACCATGGTGAGGCCGTTCACGTAGACATGGACGCTCTCGGCCTCGGGGACAATGCCACTGATCGTGGCGGTCGTCGCACCTGGAGATATCGGTGACTCCACCGTGACCGCGGGTACCTCCGCACAGGCCAGCGGGGGCACCAGCAGAGCGACGACCTGGGTGCTGAAGTTCGTGTAGCTGGCGTACGTACCGCGCAGCCACAGCAGGGCTTCCTGGGAGCCGTCGCTGGGCGGCACGACCGGGCGGAGGTTGTCGACCGTCGAGTTGGAGGTGACCGCCGTCCACGTCCACGCAGCCCCTCCATCCACGGTGACGCCCTTGTAGATCTCGTAGTGAGCACCGGCCGAATCGGTGCGGGGGTCGATCTTGGTGGAGATGTACACCGTGTCCGCTCGACGCGGGTCCAAAGCCCCAAGTCCGGTGTAGTCGTTCTCTGAGGCGTAAAGATACCCGCCCGCCCTCGCGATTTCGTGCACCTGCCAGGCCGCTCCGTCGAAGCGGGCGTAGAGAAACCGGTGGTCCGTGCTGTCGCTGTTGTTGGCTCGGGCGGTGAACAGGGCGTAAGGTCGGCCTTGCCCGTCTAGGCGAAGATCGGTCGTCCAGGCGAAACCGAGAGGCGAGATATCGGTGTCGAAAACCGTGGTGTAGTCGTTGGGCTGCTTCGCCAAGCCGTCGAAGACGTTCTCGTCAACGATGCTGCCGAAGGAATCGTATACCCTGCCGCCGCGAATCACGCCGTGGTAAATGCTGTTGTCATAGGCCCGCGGATGGTCGTCGCTGGCGATGAAGTGAATCTCATCCACTCCGTTCGAGGCGTAGCGGAGGTAGGGGCGACTGCCGTCGGAGCCGGTGAATTTGGGATCGCCCGTGGGCGTCGGCCAGTCGAGCAGGCGCCCGGCGTAGCCCCACGTCTGGCCGTTGTCGTCAGAGGTCAGCAGGTTCGGGTCGATGCCGACCGTGCGGACCAGGTCGTACAGGCAGCCCGCGCCGCCGTTCTCACCGGACAGGCGATAGAGGTTGGAGTAGGTGGCACCGGTCCCGTGATCGAACGTCTGTTCCGGCCACCACGCGGCGGTATCCCCCGGGTCCGCGGAGATCCGCCAGCGGCTGAAAGCGTCCGAGCCGTGGCGGGCATACATGGCCAGGTACCGGCCGTCGGGCCGGACGAGCAGCCCAGGAGAGTTGTGATCGTCGGCTTCGAGGTTGGCGCGGAGCACGAACCGGGTGATTCGGCCCGAGCGGAAGTCGCACGTGGCCACCTCAATGTTGCCGTCGCGCACCGTTCCGCCCGTCCCGCTGGCATCCGCAACCGAGCCGACAATCAGCTTGCCGTCGTGAATGATGGCCCGTTCGCCCTGGTACCAGCACCAGGCACCGTTGTCGTTGAGCACCGTCAAGGCGCCGGCAACATCGTCGGTCGCCCTCAAGGGCAATGGGCCTGTCACCGCGATGGCCGCCACCCCGGCCGCAAGCCCCCGGCACAACCGCTTCACATCCATGAACCACGCCCCCCGTTCCACGGCCCCCCGACGACCGGCATCACCGGGCTGGGACCGCGCCGCGAACGGATCAATCGCCGCAACTCGGATCAGCGGCGATCGCCGGACCGCTCACGCAGTCCACGAAGGCGGCTAGGTCCACCAGGTCGATCTTGCCGTCCGGAACGTGATCCAGACAGCCGCATTCGAACGGCAGCACGCCGCTGAACGACGAGCCCGTGTAGCACAACTGAAAGACGCCGAAGTCCTGCTGGTCTACGTCCCGGTCGCCGTCCGTGTCCGCGAACGGGCTGGGGCATGCGGCCACGTAGCCGATGCCGTCGTACCAAGTGCGCTCGTCATCGCTGGCCGAAGTCGTACCCGATGCGTCCACGTAAATGTCAATCGGCCCGGTGATCTCGAATCGGCCCAGCGGGGCGATCAGCAGGACTTGGGCGGGCTGGGTGCCCTGGCGGGTGACGACCGGCGGGCTCGAGTCGGCGAACTCGTGGGTGGCGACGTCGCTGGCGAGGAACGTGTTGGCCTTGGTGAAAACGCTGAAGGCTCCCGTCTCACCGACGCGGAAGCCGATATCCCAGACGCCGTCGTTGAGCACCGAACTCGGCGAGTTGTTCCAGAAGATACCATAGAGGTCGTAGCTGCCCGCAGCCAGCGAGAGAGTCGTCTTGAGCAGCCCGGTGTTCTCGTTCACCGTGCCACTGGTGTCGGTCTCCCAGATCCTGTCGCCGTTGGTCGCGATGCTCCGCCAGTTCCACAGGTTGTCGTCGGCGACTCCTGCGGTCGTGACGTTGCCGGTGGGGTCGTCCGGGAGAACGATGAGATCCGCCAGGACCCCGTCGAGCGTCGTGTTGCCGTCCGTCCCGGTGGTGTTCGGAACCGCGTCGACGTAGGTGATTCTCCCGCTGATGACCTGCACGCCGGTCGGCATGCAGCTCTCGACTCGCCGGATGATCTGGGTGGCCGAGATGCGGGCATCGTGCCTCAGCGGCGAGACCGTAACGATTACGCTCGCCGCCCCTTCTTCGGTCGGCGCGGTGCCGATGAGCGTCGTGCCGTTGGCATATACGTTCACCGTCGTGGCGGTCGCATCGATGCCCACCACGGTGACGGTGGTGTCACCCACGAGAGCCCCCTGGATCGAGACCGCTCCCACGGCCGCACAGTTGTTGACCTGTACGCCTGACGCCGTCCAGCAGCTCTCTACGCCGTTCACCACCTGCCGGGCCGTGACCAGACCGCTGAGCGGAGGGCTTGCGGTGATTGGGACCGTCAGCGTGGCCGGCGTGCCGGGCGGACTGCCGGTTGCCGAACCGATCAGGTTGCCATCGAGGTAGACGTTTACCCGCTCCGCCTGCGGCACGATGCCGTTGACCACCACATCGGTCGCGTCGGAGGGAATGATGCTCTCGACCGTAACCGAGGGGATCGCCTGGCAGGTCGTGGCCACGCCCGATTCGATCAGCACGTCATCGAGATGATAACTGATGCCCGGGGACGGAACGCTGCCAAAGCCTACCCCGTTGAAGTAGAACACTGGAAAAGAGGGGTCATGTCCGCGCAGGGCAGTGCTGCCGTCGATCGAGTAATCGATCAGGGCGCTGTCGCCGAAGGCGTGGATGACCGTCAGCGAGAGGGAATGCGGGAGGTTGTCGTTGATCATCCGGCTGAACGGGTTCTCGGTCACGATGTTCTCGTCAAGGCCGAAAATGGAGCCGTCCGCTCCGCCGGAGGAGTTGGCGGCAATGCGGGCCGCCGCGCCGACCGCGCCGGTGGCGACGGTGGCGAAGTAGCTGCAGTCATCCTCAATGATCGCCGGCGTGAGTTGATCCAGGGTGACGGATGTGACCCCCTGGTTGAGCAGGCCGAACCGGAGAGTGTCACGGTAATCGGTCATGCTGGTGAAGCGGACCTGGGCGGTCAGCCGGATGGACTCGCCGGCGTTGGCCAGGAGCGTGGGGGGCAAGCTGGCAACCTGGTAGGCCTGGTTCCCGGTGACACTGACCTGCAGGGCGTTGTCGTCGCCCAGCCCGTCAGGGGCGACCAGGTCGTGGGCGACGCGAACGATCTGGTTCTCGGAACCGGTCCGGAACACGCGCCACCACTGGAGGCCCACGTCGGCGGGGTCGTCAAGAAGACCGCTGCCCGATCCGTCCGGATCGTCGCGCAGGCCGTCGTTGTTGCGGTCGCCGTCGCCGAAACCGTCCGACACGGGCAGGGGGGATGCCGGTGAAACCAGCTCATAACCGATCCCGTCGTACCAGGTTCGCGGGTCATCCGAGACCCCCTGCTGCGGTGAGTCAATACGGATTTCGATCGGGCCGGTGATTTCATATTCTCCCAGCGGAGCGATCAGCATCCACTGCGTGGCGTCACGCGTGGAAACGGGGGGCACATTCGTGAACTCGCTGCCGTCGGGGGTCGACAGCGTCGCGTTACCCTTGCCGAAGACGAGCGGATTCCCCGAGCCCACCCTGAACGCCACATCCCACGCTCCGTCGTTGCTCGCATTGTTCCAAAACAGCCCGTAGAGTTGGTAGGTTCCGGCAGCCAGAGACAGGGTGGTCACAAGGGGTGATACCACTTCCGGAGCCTCCCAGACCGTCTTGGCGTTGGTCATCGGTCGCGGGCGGAGGTACCACAGACCGTCGTCGCCGGGCCCGCCAACGTCCCCGCCGGTGGCCACGTTGCCGGTGGGGTCGTCCGGGAGAGCGACGAGATCCACCAGGACCCCGTCAACCGTCGTGTTGCCGTCGCTGCCGGTGGTGTTGGGGACCGCATCCACGTAGGTGATTCGCGGAACGACGACCCTTGTCGTGGGGGCCGCCCCGCACTGTTCAATGCCACCCACGACTTGGCGGCTGAGGAGCACCTCGTTAAATGCCGCGGGGCGGCTCAGGGTCACGGTGAGGTTGGCCGGCGTGTTCGGCGGGCTGCCCGCGGCCGAACCGATCAGCGTGGCGGGGTCGAGGTAGACGTTGACCGACTCCGCTTCCGGCGATACCCCGGTGACGGTCACCGTGGCCGCGCCGGGCGCGACCGGCTTCTGGATCGTCACCACCGCAAGGTCCGCGCAGGTCTCCACCTTCTGGTATCCGATTCCGTCGAACCAGGTCCGGTTGTCACTGGTAGTCTGCAGGCGGCCCGCCGTGGAGACGGTGATCTCGCCGTCGCTGCTCAGGACAACCTGACCCAGCTTCACGGCAAACAGGTGCTGCGCGCCGTCAGCCTTCTTCAGCGTCGTCGGAAGGTCGTAGCCGTCAAACAGCGCGGCGCCGGAGATGTTGGTGGCGTTATTCTTGGTGTAATCCGTGAGGCCGTCAAAACTGTTCAGCTCGCCGATGGCCGCAGAGATGTCCCAGATCCCATTGCCATTGCTGTTGATCCAGAAGAACAGGTACACATTGTAGGTGCCGGCGGTCAGCGTCGGGGTGCTCGTCCACAGGATGCCGTTGCCGTCGTCGGTCCCGTCCGTCACACCCCTCGCGACCAGGACATTCCCGCCGTTCATCGCCGTGCGGTTGCGTTCGCCCCAGATCCCGTCCGTGTCTGACTCGGCCGGGCTGCTGCCCGAGTCCTCCTCGTCGAGCATGAAATTGGCCGGCGCGTCCTCGGTGGGCGTGGCCCCCTGGACGGTCACGTTGACACCCTCCCCGTTGGGTGTCGCGTCAACGTAGGTGATCTCTGCCTGGACGGCGGTGGCCGAGGCCAGAATCAAGACGGTCATGGCGGCGATGAGACGGGTCATGTGCACCTCCTGTTTGGTCGAAGACCCTAACGACGGACAACCGTTCGGCCGGGTACCTGAGGCCGCGAGTGAAGTGCCGAGCACATCCTGAAGAAGGCTGCGGTGAGCCGAAAGCGTACCACACTTCGGATGCCCGCAGGCCTCACCGCCCCGACAGAATCGAAGCGGCAGAAACCATGCCAAGCCGGTCAACCAGGTACTGAATGCTCCTCTCCAATGCAAAGAAAGGACCCCCCAGCGCATGTCGGAACTCCGCATGCGCCGGCTGCTCCCATACTAACCCGGAATGGGGCGCCCAGGCAAGGAGGATCCCCGGTTCTTCCGGCCAACTCCCGATCGGCCACGACGCTTGGCTGTGCCCCCCGCATCACCCCCGCCAACCCGCCATCGGTAGCAACCTCCCGCCCCTCCGCGGGCACGCCCGGCAGAGACACCCGCGCGATCGGCCATCGGCTCGGGGCCGCAACGGGTCGGCTCGTCATGAGGCCGGTGCGTCCCCCGAGACCCGGCCGCAACGCGGCTCAGCCGGGCCGTCTGAAGAACACGTCAACGCCGGCCTTCTTCCCGGCCTCGGCAGCCTGCGGAAAACACTTCGGACAACGCGAGTCGGGACCCAGGTGCAGGACGTGCTCCGTCCCGCACGTCTCACACTTCGCCACCGGGTAGGCCCAGCCCTTATTGCACTTGAGGCACAAAACCACCGAGTCAGACGGCCCCCCGGGCGCAATCCGCCACAGGCCAGGCGACTTCCTGAGCTCCCGCACATCGAAGACCGCCCCGCAACCCTTGCAGACATACGGATAGCTCACTTGCTCATAGGGATGCTGAATCGACGATCGAATGCCATGGACCACGGCCACCACGGCTCCGCCGATCGCCAGAACAGCCAGCGGGATCATCACTCTCTTGCTCATGCTCGTCTATCGCCTGCGGGCCACGCCATATTCGCCCAGGTCGGCTTGGTACCAGTAACAAACCCGCGTGCTCGGCTCCCATGAGTGGATCGGGATCATTCGGACCAGCCGGATCCAGCTCACGGCTCCGTCAAACGTGAGAACATTCCCGCCTTCCGGCACGCCGCCTGCGCCCGGATGAGGCGGGATCCAACCAAAAGCCGATGGACGACCGCCGCCCCAGTAACCGTCCACCTTCAAATTGGCGTCCGCAGCCAGCGCCCATTGCGGGTTGGAGCCGGTGTCGAGGGGCGAGCATCCCTTGAACTCTCCGATCGACGTTCGCCAGGTCTTGATCCCGCCGAAATACTGGAACCCGATGATCCACTGATCGTAGTCGGTGCCTTCGGTGACCCTGTAACCACCGGCCCTCAGGGCGGCCGCCGTGTACCCCTGCTCCGCCACGGTGGGCGTCCCTTCGTAGCCGAATACCCCGGCCCGGTTCGGACACTCCCAGAGCTCCTTGTCCAGGTGGTGCTTCTTGGCCGCCCCCTGCCAGTCCACGTAGTACCAGGACGGCGTGCTCGCCCCGCCTGTTCCCGGGGCCGCCAGGCGCGGATCAATCGCCACCTGCACTTCACCCTCCCGGCACTGGATGACCTTGCCCTTGTTCGAGTACGCATACTCCAGAACCGCCAGGCCCATGTTGTGCAGGCGGCCCGCGCAAATGGCCCGGCGGGCGGACTCCCTGGCCCGCGTCAGCGACGGCAGCAGGATCGCAACCAGCAGGGCGATGATCGCCACCACCACCAGCACTTCAATCAGCGTGAAACCCGGCCGGAGCCGCTTGATCCTGCCAGAGCAATCAACCGCCGCGATGGGTGCCATGCAACATGCTCCTGCCCCCCGACCCCAGGATGAACCGACCATCGTACGAGCTGTCTGCAGACCGCGAGCCCTCGCCGAACGACTCCTCCCAAGAACTGGTTTGTCCCTTTAGTGTACCAACATCCATCTGCCGTGCAATGAGCTCAACCCGTACTCTTTCTTGCCAAGTGGAAGGCGGGCTTGACACCATGCAGCCTGGACCGCCGCGCGGAATTGCGTGGTCGCTTGGGCAAGCCCCCCGGAGAAGCCCGCGGCGAGCCCGTGAGGGATCTCGGCCAGCCTCGGCAGGAGGCCATCGCCGGCCAGGTGCCGCACCCCTACCATCAGGTCGGGCAGTAGTCCTGCAGGGCTCGTACCGTCCAGTCGCCCTGACGCAGTGCCCGTATGGCATGCATCGCCGCCCTGGCCCCGGCCATGGTCGTCACCAGCGGGATGTTGTGCATCACCGCGGCCGAGCGAATTCGCGCCTCGGTGGCCGCACTGCCCCAGAAAATCGGCGTGTTGATCAGCAGGTCAACCTCCCCCGCGTTGATCATGTCAATCAGATAGGGGCCCTGTGCGTCCTGAACCTTGTACACCAGCTCGGCCCGGATACCCCACTTGACCAACTCCTCACGCGTTCGCTTGGTGGAGATGATGCGGAATCCCATCTCCGCAAACTCGCGGGCAATGGCGACAATCAGCGGCTTGTCGTGATCGTTCACGCTGATCAGCACCGTGCCCTTGGTCGGCAGCGGACTGCCGGCCGCCATCTGGGCTTTGGCGAACGCCAACCCGAACGAGAAATCCACACCCATGACCTCCCCCGTGCTGCGCATCTCCGGGCCGAGAATGCAGTCCACACCGGGAAACTTGTTGAACGGGAAAACCGCTTCCTTGACCGAGATGTGCCGCGGCCACGGGGCGTCGGCCAGACCCCGCTCGTTCATGGCCTCGACCAGCGACTTGCCGAGCATGACTTCAGTGGCCAGCTTCGCCCACGGCACCCCGGTCGCCTTGCTGACGAACGGAACGGTCCGCGAGGCTCGCGGATTGACCTCGAGCACGTAGATAACGTCGTCCTTGATCGCGAACTGGATGTTCATCAGTCCGCGGACGCCAAGCTTCAGTGCGAGGGCGACCGTCTGGCTCCTGAGCTCGTCCACATGGCTCGGCGGAAGCGAGTAGGGGGGTAGGGCACAGGCACTGTCGCCGCTGTGAATCCCCGCTTCCTCGATGTGCTCCATGACGCCGCAGACGACCGCATCCTTGCCGTCGCTGATGCAGTCGACGTCCACCTCGATCGCCTCGGTCAGGAAGTGGTCAATGAGAACCGGATGCTTCTCGTCCACCGTGGCACTGCGATCAGTGGCCTGCAGAGCGTCCTCCATGTAGTGAACCAGGTCCGCTTCTAGGTGACACTTCTGCATGCCCCGGCCGCCAAGCACATACGACGGCCGGACCAGAACGGGGTAGCCGATCTCCCGGGCAATGCCCACCGCACCTTCCAGGTTGAACGCGATACCGTTGGGCGGCTGGCGAAGGCCAAGTTCGTTCAGCACTCGGGCGAAAGCCTCGCGGTCCTCGGCCAGGTGGATGCTCTCCGGCGTGGTGCCGAGAATCGGCACCCCGGCTCTCTTGAGGCCCATGGCCAGGTTCAGCGGCGTCTGCCCGCCAAACTGGACAACGACCCCCTTCAGCAGACCTCCGCTCGAATCCGGCTCCAGACCCTCTCCGCACGACACGCGAGTGGCCCGCCCCGGGCAGAGCGGCCGGCCGTTGAGCCGTTCACAGATGTTGAGCACGTCCTCGTGGGTCAGTGGCTCGAAAAAGAGTAGATCGCTGGTGTCGTAGTCCGTCGAGACGGTCTCCGGGTTGGAATTGATCATCACCGTCTCGTAGCCAAGCTTGCGGGCGGCCATCACCGCATGGACACAGCAGTAATCGAACTCGATACCCTGCCCGATGCGGTTCGGACCTCCGCCGAGAATGACCACCTTGAACTTCTCGGTGACGCGGATCTCGTCATCCGGCGTCGGGATCGAATCCGTGCCGCAAACCGCCATCAGCTCCCTGGGAAGAACCACGGACCCGCCCCCGGAACCGGTGAGCCGGATCTCGACATCAGGCGGAAGGTCCTTCGTGATGCCGAACAGCTCGCGGGTGCCCGGGGGGTTTTCCGTGGAAGAGTAGTAGTAGGGGGTGTACGCCTCGAACTCCGCCGCGCAGGTGTCGACCAGCTTGTACACCGGCTGGGCTCCGCACCATCGGCAGAACGAACGCACCCGGTCCGGGGAAACACCCAACGCCGTGGCCAGCTGGACATTCGAGTACCCCCACCGCTTGGCGTGAATCACGCCCTCGGCGAGCCGCTCACAGGTCTCGCCCAGCCCATCCGGACGCTCGGGAAAAGCATCCGTCGCCTCGCCCGTGGTTCGTACGCCGTCGCACCACGCCATCACTTCGTGCGCCCAGTCCAGGCACGGGCCCGCCTCCCGGGCGTTCCGGGCAGCATTCAGCAGCTCCTGCTCGAACTCGACCAGCTCCTTGATGTTGTCCAGAAACCACGGGTCAATCTTGCTCAACTCGAAGATCTGGTCGGTCGTCCAGCCCATCTTGTAGGCGTAGCGAATGTAGTAAAGGCGCCCCTGGCACGGCCGCCGCAGCTTGTCCCGAAGAACATCCGCCGTGATCGGCCAGTCGCCCGCCCGCTTCTCCTGGGTGTCGGCCGGCGGCTCACCCTCACGCCAGCCGCGAATGGTCGCATCGTCATCGTCGGTGGTCTGCCCGCTGCCTTGGCCTTGTTTCTTCTGGATCTCGACTTTCGACTCCTCGGCTTTGCGCATCGCCGTCAGCCACGCGTCGTTGGCGTCCAGCCCCAGACCGAATCGCTTGATCTCCATCGAGCGGATACCCTTCTGCAGCGATTCCTTGAACGTCCGCCCGATGGACATGGCCTCGCCCACACTCTTCATCTGCGTGGTGAGCGTCTCGTCGGCCTCGGGAAACTTCTCAAAGGCCCAGCGCGGAATCTTGGTGACCACGTAGTCAATGGTCGGCTCGAAGCTCGCCGGCGTCTTCCTGGTAATGTCGTTGGGAATCTCGTCCAGCGTGTACCCGATGGCCAGCTTGGCGGCGATCTTGGCGATGGGATAACCCGTCGCCTTGCTGGCCAGGGCCGAACTCCGCGAGACACGCGGATTCATCTCGATCACGATCATCCGGCCGGTGCCGGGATGCACCGCAAACTGGATGTTCGAGCCGCCTGTATCGACACCGATCTCGCGGATGATCGCGATGGCCGCATCCCGCATCCGCTGATACTCCTTGTCGGTCAGCGTCTGGGCCGGGGCCACCGTGATCGAGTCGCCGGTGTGCACGCCCATCGGATCAAAGTTCTCGATCGAGCAGATGATCACCACGTTGTCCGCCCGGTCGCGCATGACTTCGAGCTCGTACTCTTTCCAACCCAGGCAGCTCTCCTCAATCAATACCTCACTGTTCAGCGAGTACTCGAGCCCTCGCTTGCAGATCGTCTCGTACTCCTCCGGGGTGTAGGCAAACCCGCCACCGGTTCCGCCCAGCGTGTAGGCCGGACGGATCACGCACGGCAGGCCGATGTCCTTGACGATCGCCCGGCATTCCTCCCAGGTGTGGGCAATCCCCGAACGGGGCAGGTCCAGCCCGATCCGCAGCATGGCATTCTTGAACTCGGTCCGGTTTTCGGCTTTGTGAATGGCCGCCCGGGTGGCCCCAATCAGCGCCACACGGTGCTTGTCCAGAATCCCCGCGTCCGCCGCCTTGGCCGCACAGTTCAGACCGGTCTGCCCGCCGAGCGTGGGCAGAATGGCGTCAATCGGCGTGCCCCGAGCCCGCTCCAAACTCAGAATCTTGTCGATCGCTTCCGGCGTGATCGGCTCAACGTAGGTGCGGTCGGCCATCTCCGGGTCGGTCATGATCGTGGCCGGATTACTGTTCAACAGCACAACCCGGATACCCTCCTCCCGCAAGGCCTTGCAGGCCTGCGTTCCGGAGTAGTCAAACTCACAGGCTTGCCCGATCACGATCGGACCCGACCCGATGATCATCACACTGTCGAGATCTTTACTTCTCGGCATCGACTGCTCCACCCGTAACCCGACGCAATCCCGGTGCCGGCCGGCCGTCAGACTGCCCTGGATATGGCCCTCAGTCGCAAAAGCCAGCCTCCGCTCACCCCGGCGAGAGGCGATGCCAAGCCGCTCGCTATGGGCCGGCCACACTCCCCCGGGGATGCTCCAGACGCAGAGAGTCACCCCCCGGGCCAGCCCCGGCGCGCGGACCTGAACCCTCGCAGGCGGGCAGTCTACGCGATGCCCGCCACTTGCACAAATCCGCCGCCGACAGTACATAATCGCATAGCAGAGGCCTTGCCCGGTGTGGAACCCGAGGCAATGCAACCCCCTGCATGGGGATACTCAATCACATGTCCAGCTACAAGTTGCCTAGACTCGCCAAGACGCCAAACGTGAAGAACAAGCAGGTTTTGCTGGTTGCCAGCGGTGATTTACGCCTCTCAGCCAATCAGGATTGCTGGGCCGCCCAGAACGAGATGGAGAAGGCCCTGGGCAAGGCGGTCGCTTCACTCGGTTACAGGATTGTCCGGGCCCATCCCTACAACCCCAAGGAGAAGCACGGTTTCATCAGTTCTCAGAAGCAGGGAATGTCGATCTTCGCCCGCATCGACCCCAAGGCACCCTTGATCGTGGCCGAAGCGGTCTGGCAGTATACCCACCACGTGCTGCCAGGCCTGCTCACCCACCGGGGCCCCATCTGCACCGTGGCCAACTGGTCGGGCACCTGGCCCGGATTGGTCGGAATGCTGAACCTCAACGGCTCCCTCACCAAGGCTGGCAAAAAGTACTCCACGCTCTGGGCCGAAGACTTCAACCATCCGGCTTTCAGGGAGAAACTCAAAACCTGGCTCAAGACCGGATCCGTTCAGCACAAGATCAGCCATGTCAAGCCACTGTCCAGGATCAGGGTGCCCGGCCCCGAGAGGAAACTCGGCGAGACCCTCGCCGCCCAGCTCAAGACCGAGAAGGCCATCATGGGCATCTTCGACGAGGGCTGCATGGGCATGTACAACGCCATCATCCCCGACGAACTGCTGCACCCGACCGGCGTCTACAAGGAGCGGCTCAGCCAGTCGGCCCTCTACTACGAGACCACCCAGGTGAGTGACGCTGAAGCCAAAGCTGTCCGCAGGTGGTACGACGCCAAGGGCATCAAGTTCGTCACCGGTCCGGATCCCAGGAAACACCTCACCAACCAGCAAATCCTCCTTCAGTGCAAGATGTACATCGCGGCCATGCGCATCGCCGATGACTTCGGCTGCGCCACCATCGGCATCCAGTACCAGCAGGGCCTCAAAGACCTCCTGCCGGCCAGCGACCTGGTCGAGGGAACCCTGAACAACAAGGACCGCCCCCCGGTCAGAAGCCGGGACGGCAAACGCATTCTCTACCCCGGCGAGCCCTTGCCGCACTTCAACGAGGTCGATGAGTGCGCAGGCCTCGATGGCCTCATGATCTACCGCGTCCATAAGGCCATGGGCCAGCCGGTCGAGAACACGCTCCACGACGTCCGCTGGGGAGACTGGGACGCCACCGGCACTATCAAGGACTACGTGTGGGTCCTCGAAATCAGCGGCGCCGTGCCCCCGGCCCACCTGATCGGCGGCTGGCGAGGGGCCTCCTCCGAACGGCAGCCCGGCATGTTCTTCCGGCTCGGCGGCGGTACCCTCAAGGGCGTCTCCAAGCCCGGCGAGATCGTCTGGTCACGGGTCTTCGTCGAGGACGGTAGGCTCAAGCTGGATATCGGCCGCGGCGCCGTCGTGAAACTGCCCAAGGCCGAAACCGAACGACGCTGGAAACTGACCACCCCGCAGTGGCCGGTCATGCACGCCGTCACCTACGGCGTTTCTCGCGACCAGTTCATGGCCAAGCATAAGGCCAACCATATTCAGGTGGCCTACGCCAGAAACGCGGCCGACGCGGATAAGGCCCTGCTCGCCAGGGCCGCTATGGCCGCCGCGATGGGCATGGAAGTGTCGGTCTGCGGCAAACGCAAGAACGGCGCCGCCTGGTAGGGCGACAGTCAAACCGAGATCAGCCCTCCGGACTCCGCCCGGACCCCATCCCCAGGCACAGAACCATCCGCAGGCGGCTCGCGACACAACCCGGGCCGCCTGCCTCCTTGCCCCGGCCCGCGTCCTCGTCACGCCGCCATCATCTCAATGGCCGGGCAACACCTCGATCAGGCCGCCGATCTCCTCGTGCGTGTTGTGGAAGTGCGCACTGGCCCGCAGAACCTCGCTGCCCAGCACCAGCACGACCCGGTGCTCCTTCTGCCGCCGGCTGAGCGGGACAACCGCGGCGTGGTTGGGAATCGCCCAACGCCAGGTTATCGGAAACAACCCCCGCATCGCCTCGATGTCCATGCCTTCCAGCGTCTGGTGACTCTGCCGGCCACCATCGTCGCGGCGACCGGCCCCGCCTTCTACAGCAAGGCAGAACCCCGACACGTCCACCCGATAAGAACGGCCCGATGGCCGTCACCCACACCCCCGGGCGGGACTTTTTTCCGAATCCGTTTGCCTCACCCGTGACCCGAATCGTACGGTTGCGGGAGTTCCAGTCCAGTGCGCGGGGGGAAGAAGCGTTCTGGAAAGGGATCGGCAGTGTCTTCAAACAGAGCCTCTCTGCACGCCGGTGTCATGGGCCTCCTCGTGGTGCTGGCTTCGGTCGGATGCAGCCCGGTCCAGCCCACCGACGGTCTCGCCGCCCTGTGGCCCCTCCAGGTGTTGGGAAACCAGCCAACCCTGCCGGGAACGGATGGCGCCTACCAGGAACAGGAATCCAACGATACCTTCCAGCTCGCAGATATCATCACCGATACCCAGGACGTGACCTTCTTCGGTACCATCACGGGAGGCGCGACCACGGTCGATAGGGATGTCTATCGCTTCGAGTCCGTTGCCGCCGGCGATCGGGTCACCATCAGACTGAGCCCCGCGAACGGCGGCAGCTTCTTGGTGGGAATCCTGGATCAGAACTACAACCTCCTCCAGCAGATGTCGACCAGCAGTGCCTGGCTCGTACCCTGGGAAATGAGCGTCGTCCTCCGCGAGGCGAGTGAACACGTCTATGTCGTGGTCGCGGGACGTTCGTCCTCGGCTACCTCCTACGACTACGTGGTGCAGTACGCGGTCGAGACCGGCGTCGGCGTGCCCGGGCACAATCCCCAGACCGTGGTGCTGTACTTCTCGGGGGCCGACAATGTACGCATCGGCGGCTCATCGCCCGTCCAGGTGCCGGCTTTCGACGCTGCGCGGATCTCCTCCCGGTTCGCGGGCCAGACGGAAACAATCATCGCTCAGGTCATCGAACGGCTTCAGGAAGACTACGCCGGCCTCGGGATTCAGGTCTACCGCCAGGGAGACCCGGCGATTCCCGCCGGTTCAGTCACCAATCTCTACTTCGGCACCTACAACGCCGATCTGCTCGGCCTGGCCGACAGCATCGACGCCTACAACAACGATACCAGTGAATCGGCCATCGTCTTCACCGATACCTTCGCCCTCTTCGAGCCGCTCCTCCCCAGCACCGAAGAGATGAGCCAATGCCTCGCCAATGTCGCCAGCCATGAGCTCGGCCACTTGCTGGGCCTGCGACACACCGCCGACGTCCAGGACCTGATGGACATCACCGCCAACGCCCGCGAGATGCTCGACGATCAGTGGTTCCGCACCGCTTCCACGCATTCGTCCGTCCTCCCGGTGGGCTTTCAGGATGCCCCGTCGCTCCTCGCCTGGGGCCTCGGCGGAACCTTGGGCCCGGTCCCGTCCGGCAAGTCGACGGTCATACGCCAGCGGCCGGCAGGCGCGACAACCCAAGACTTCCACATCCCCCACGGCCTCCTGGGAACCTGTGCCTACGAAGACCCGCCCGCTACCCACTGACCCGAGGGCAGAGTCGCCGGCCGGCTTGTATCCCGGCCAGACTTGGACTATACTGAAAACAGCTGCCGAGACGAGGACCTGTCGGGGTTGGTTCTCCTTTCTTGAACACAGTCCTCGTGCCGGCCGGAAATGCTGACATGTCCCGTTGTGGTGCGCCGCACTTGTAGAGGAGACAAATCATGGGCTCGCCTGTCCAAGTGGAGAACGTCCTCACTTGTACCTCCTGTGGTGCCAGCGTCTATCCCGAGCATCTCCAGCGCGGCCTCGCCGCCCGGGTCAGCGGGGAACTGTTCTGCCCGTGCTGCCTGGCCGAGAAAAAGAAACCGGAAGCCGCGGCCAATGCCGACGTCCCGCTTCAACTGGTCGAGGAAAGCGAGGTGCCCGAGCGACCCTCCGGGCAGTCCTCCCACGGCACCACCCTGCATGGTACCCATGCCCCCGGCCTCGCCGACGCCGTCGCCCGGGGAAGCCGAGTGTTCAAACGCCCCCTCAACCAGGTCGAGGACGGGGCTACCCGGGTACGCATCTTCCACGCCAAACTCTCCGACGGCGCTATCCGCAATATGGAGCAGTTGGTCAACGAGTGGCTGGATTCCGATCCCGAAGTCTCAATCAAGTTCGCCACCACAACCGTCGGCACCTGGGAGGGCAAACACATCGAGCCGAACTTGATTCTGACGCTCTACTACTGAGCCCGACTACTCCTCCGCCCCCAGGGTCTCCAGCAACAGCATCCAGCCATTCTGGCTGCCGATGGGAAAAATCGTCTCGTCCAGCGGCGAAGTCGTGAACCGCTGATCATCCAGCAGCGTGCTCGATTCGCCGGTCGTGTCCATGATATCCATCACGTTGGCAACGTGGTTGAGGCCCAGCAGGTGCCCCAGCTCATGGGCGGCCACGTGCCCGATCGCCGTGCCAAGCTCCGTCGCCGTCAGCACCCCCCCGAACCGCTGCGGCGTGAAATTCGAGGTGAACACGATCGCGCAGTCGCCGTCGTCCGAGTTGTACGGGTCCACGGCCTGCGAAATCCCGTACGCCTCCGGATTACGGCCGCCAAAGTAGATCGTCGAGTACCCGGTGTCAGTCGGCACCGCGTCGCCGGGAAGAACACGCACGTCGAGATCCAGGCCATCGTAGTTCGCTCGAACCACGCCCGCAATCCGGCTTATCACCGACGACGTGAGGCCACGATAAACCATGGATATGTCACCCGCGTCAAACGGCTCCGTCGTGTAGGTCCTGTCCGAAGGAATCGTGATCGAGCCGCCCTGGAAATTCAGCAACACGATCTGCCCTGCAGTGACAGGCACCTCCCCACCCCGCGTCACCGTGATCAGAACCTCATAGCCGCCGTACGAGGACCTCTCCGCCAGGGGTGAGCGGGCGATCGCCAGAAAATACACACTGCTGTCATGCCGGATCACGTTGTTGATGAACGGATCCAGCAGCACCGGCGCATCGCTCCGATCGTCGTTCTCGAAAGAGAGAAGCCCGCCCTCGTCGAAGACCGCGACTTCCGCGTCCAGCTCCGTGTTCCGGGAACTCACATCGATAATCAGACGATCTCCCGCGGCCAACGCCGGTAACGCGTAGACGTCCACGTCATCGGCCCAACTGATCGTGCCCTCCAGGTGACCGTGCCCGGCACTGTCAAGAACGACGTCCAGGGCCTGCGAAAACGTGTCGTTCGGATCACCCTGAACCCGGAGATTGGGGTAGCTGCTCGGGCTCACCCCGACGTTGCCATCCTCCGACGATGGCCACAACGAGACCGGGGCGCAACCTACCCATCCCAAGGCAACAACCGCGGAAACCCCGAAAACGACCACACCCCATCGGTGGCTCTGTGCTCTCATCATCTCTCCTTGTACGCCAACCCCGCCCCCCGGGCAAGCCGGACCGCAGGGTCGCTCCCTTGAATCATCGTCCAAGCCAGGTGTCTCCCAGTCGGCCTTTACGCACCCTTTACACGAACCGGTCTGGAATCTACCATCCGGTATGTTCGAGGCGGACGCCCCAGCGGCTCCAGACCGGCCGACGCCGACCGGCCGCAAGCCTCCGAGCCAGCAGAAACCGGATCAACCTATGCCAGGTGCAGGAAGACAACCTACTGTCAGGCAGGAAGTTAAGGAACTGACGCTCCTCTTCGAGATCAGCCAGGCCCTCGACAAGAGCCTCGATCTTCGAGACGTGGTCGGCCCGGTCCTCAAGGCCCTCCACGATCACATGGGTATGTCACGCGGCACCCTCGCACTCCTCAACCGCCAGACCGGCGAAATCTCCATCGAGGCCGCCCATGGATTGTCCCCCGCCCAGCTCCGCCGCGGACTCTACAAGCAGGGCGAGGGCATCACCGGTAAGGTCATCCAGACCGGCAAGCCCGCCGTCATCCCTCGAGTCGCCGAGGAACCAATGTTCCTCGACCGGACCCAGTCACGCAAAGGACTCCGCAAACAGGACATCTCCTTCATCTGCGTCCCGATCAAACTCGGAAACGAGGCCATCGGTGCCCTCAGCGTCGACCGCCTCTTCGCCGACGAGGTCCGCCTCGAAGAGGATGTCCGACTGCTCTCCATCATCGCTTCCCTCATCGCCCAGGCAGTCCGGCTGCGCCAGTCGGCCCAGGAGGAACGTCAGAAACTGCTCCAGGATAACCTCCGCCTGCAGGATGAACTCAAAGACCGATTCCGCCCGGCCAACATCATCGGCAACGCCCGGGCCATGCACGCCGTCTACGATCTCATCAACCAGGTGGCCAGAAGCGATGCCACCGTGCTCATCCGCGGCGAGAGCGGCACCGGCAAGGAACTGGTGGCCAACGCCATCCACTACAACAGCCTCCGCGCCGGCAAGCCCCTGGTCAAGGTCAACTGCGCTGCACTCTCCGAGACCATCGTCGAGAGCGAACTCTTCGGCCACGAAAAGGGAGCCTTCACCGGAGCCGTCAGCCAACGCAAGGGACGCTTCGAACTGGCCTCGGGGGGGACGATCTTCCTCGATGAGGTGGGTGACTTCTCGCCCGCTACCCAGATCAAGCTGCTCCGCATCCTCCAGGAACGCGAGTTCGAACGCGTCGGCGGAACCGAAACCCTCAGGGCCGACGTCCGGGTCATCGCCGCCACCAATCGGGATCTCGAGCAGGCCATCGGCCAGGGCCTGTTCCGGTCAGACCTGTACTATCGCCTCAACGTCTTTCCCGTCCACCTGCCGCCGCTCCGCGAGCGGAAGTCGGATATCCTCCTGCTGACCGATTACTTCATCGAGAAGTACAGCCGCGTCAACCACAAAAACGTCCGCCGGATCTCCACCCCGGCTATCGATATGCTCATGGCCTACCATTGGCCCGGCAACGTCCGCGAACTCGAGAACTGCATCGAACGCGCCGTCCTGGTCAGCAACGACGACGTCATCCATGCCCACCATCTGCCCCCAACACTCCAGACCGCCGAGGCCAGCGGAACCGTCCACGTCGGCACCCTCCCCGCAACCCTCTCCATCATCGAACATGACCTCCTGGTCGACGCCCTGAAAACCTCCCGCGGGAATCAGCGCAAGGCCGCGGCCGTCCTGGGCATCACCGAACGACTCATGGGCCTGCGACTCCGCAAACACGGCATCGAGCCAAAACGCTTCAAAACCGCTCGCCACCGGGAACACACCTGAGCGTAGAACACCACCCCTCAGTCTACCAATCGGTAGAATCTAGATGAGACCCCTTCTTTCCCCCGGGGGGCAGCCGCAACTCAAAGCCCCTGTCAACGCTCGAGATAGGAATCGCCCCCCGCCGCACCCCTCCTCAGGTACGGGAAATGCTCAACCTAGCCACCCATCACGACCTGCCCCACGCCGCCGTGGCCCACGGGCCGGTCGACCTCCAGAGGAGTAGCAAGCATGAGCCCCAAACCCTGCATAGCCCGGGCAACCATCCTGGTCGTCTGCACGCCTTCCCTGGCCTGGGCCGCCGACCAACCGCCCCAATTCGACACCGGCGACTCGGCCTGGATGCTGACCAGCAGCGCCCTCGTGCTCATGATGACCATCCCCGGCTTGGCTTTGTTCTACGGCGGCCTGGTCCGATCCAAAAACGTCCTCTCCACCCTGATGCACAGCTTCTTCTGCGCCGCCCTGATCAGCGTCACCTGGGTGCTCTTCGGGTACTCGTTCTCCTTCTCCGGAAGCGGCAAATTCATCGGCGATATGAGCCTCTGCCTCCTCGGTTTCCTGGGCGACGGATCCGCGAGCGTTCTCGGCACCAGCCACGCCCTGGCACCGACCATCCCGCAGATGCTCTTCGTGGTCTACCAGGCGACCTTCGCCATCATCACCCCCGCCCTGATCTCCGGCACGTTCGCCGAACGGATGAGATTCCCGGCATTCGCCCTCTTCATCGTCCTGTGGTCCGCACTGATCTACGCACCCTTGGCCCACTGGGTCTGGGGGGGCGGCTGGATCGGAACCATGGGCGCCCTGGACTTCGCCGGCGGTACCGTGGTCCATATCTCCAGCGGAGTCTCCGCCCTCGTAACCGCCGTCTACCTCGGACGGCGATTCGGCTACGGGCACGAACCCATGGCCCCACATAACCTCCCCTTGACCGTCGTCGGCGCGGCCCTGCTCTGGGTCGGTTGGTTCGGATTCAACGCCGGTAGCGCCTGCGGGGCCGGCGAACTCGCCGCCACCGCCTTCGTGAACACCAACACCGCCGCGGCCGCCGCCGCCCTCGGCTGGATGCTCGCCGAATGGCTCAGATCCGGCAAACCCACCATGCTCGGCGTCGCCTCAGGTGCGGTGGCAGGGCTGGTCGCAATCACCCCAGCGGCGGGCTTCGTCACCCCTGCAGCTTCGATCATCATCGGCCTGCTGGGCGGGGCAGTGTGTTATACCGCCGTCTCCCTGAAGCCTCGCTTGGGTTACGACGACGCCCTCGATGTCGTGGGTGTCCACATGGTCGGCGGAACGCTGGGCGCACTGTTGACCGGCGTCTTCGCCACCGAACTGGTCAACTCCGCAATGCCTTCGCTGACCGGCGGCTTGCACGGCGGGGGCCTGGCGCTGCTCACCAAGCAGGCAATTGCGGTATTGGCGACCTACCTCTTCTGCGGCGTCGGTACCCTGATTCTGCTGGTCGCAGTCAACGCGGTCACCAGGGTCCGTGCCGACCAGGAAGAGGAAATCCTGGGCATGGACATCACCCAACACAGCGAACGGGCCTACCTGATCGGCGGCGGCGAAAACGTCGCGATCCTCGCCGCTCGAGAACCCCGAGCGGCCTCCATTCCCCCCGTTCGCAGTGAGGCTTTCACGATCGAACTGGCCGGTATCGAAGTCGACGGCATCTCCAGCCGCTGGCGGTCACTTTGCCAGGATAACGGTTCACCGGTCTCACCCGAGTTCAAGGCGGTCTACCCGTATCTGGCCACGATCAAGGGGACGAAGTTCAGATTCCGTGGCGGAAATCGGGAGCTGGCGCGCAAGGGGCTGGAGGCTCTGTTCAAGCCGGCATCCGCCGACGTGCTGGCCAGAATCGTCGACTGCTCAGACGCCGGCGTGGTGGATTGGCAAAGCAGCCCTCGTCGGAAACCGCATGAAGAGGAGCAAAGGCGATGAAAATGGTCGTCGCGATTATTCGACCCGAAAAGCTCGAGGAAGTCCAGCAGGCCCTGGCCGAAGTCGACGTGTACCTCATGACCGTCAGCGAGGTCCGCGGGTGCGGCCGGCAGAAGGGCTTCACCGAACTCTACCGGGCCCAGCAACACGTGATCCGCTTGGTCCCCAAGCTCAAACTCGAAATCGCCGTCAACGACGCCTTCGTGGATTCGGCGATCGACGCGATCGTACGCGCGGCTCGAAGCGGCGATACCGGCAGGGTCGGCGACGGGAAGATCTTCGTCCTGCCCATGGACGATTGCGTCCAGATCCGAACCGGTGAAACCGGAACCGTCGCCATCGGTCCCTGAATCGGCAAGGAAGGGCCCTGCAGCCGATGTTCTGGACATCACACCCTTCCTGCATGGTCGCTGCTTGAAGAACCTCACCATCCGTCCGGAACTCCGCGGCGATGGGTCGGCCAACGACGGTCCCTTCGCCCACGAGGAACAGCTGACCGCGGCGTTTGACGTGGTCGACAAGTTCTTAGAACCTACCGAACGGTCGATACACCGCCGGCAATTCTACCAGACGGTAGTCATTCTGGCCGGCCAAGGCCGAGGTGCATTGCCGTAAGCCCTCTCTCGGCAACGGCTTAGGCGGCAGTATCAGAATGAGTGTTGTTGGCATGAAGCGTGTATAAGTACGGATTCAGAAAGCTCGACCGCCCCCCCGACCGACACGGGCCGCTTTCCGTGCAGCCCGGGAGAGCCAAGCCGAGCTTGGACCCGGTCCGGCCGATGCTGTACGGTTGTCGGCCCAGGGCGATCGGAACGATTCTCTTTTCAACAGGACGGATGTGATATGAGCGGAAGCGCAACCCGACTACAGGCCATCGCTGCGGTCACCAACTACAAGCCAATCAGCAAGCCCCTGAACTTCATCGAGAACAAGCCCGGCGAACTGTTTGGCACCAACGTGTTCGGCATCTCCGAAATGCAGAAACGACTGCCCAAGCCGACCTTCAAGTCGTTGAAGCGGACCATCGAGTCCGGCCAGAAACTCGATCCTTCCTTGGCCGACGTCGTCGCCGCCGCGATGAGAGACTGGGCCATCGAAAAAGGCGCAACCCACTACGCCCACGTCTTCTTCCCCTTGACCGGCCTGACCGCCGAGAAACACGACAGCTTCCTCGTACCCGACGGCGCCGGCGGAGCCATGGTCGAGTTCACCGGCAAGCAGCTCATCCAGGGCGAGCCCGACGCCTCCAGCTTCCCTTCCGGCGGCATCCGGGCCACCTTCGAAGCTCGCGGCTACACCGCATGGGACGTGACCAGCCCGGCCTACATCCTCGAGAACCCTAACGGGACAACCCTGTGCATCCCAACCGCCTTCTTCTCCTGGACCGGCGAGGCCCTCGATAAGAAAACGCCCGTGCTCCGCTCGATACAGGCCCTCAATATCCAGGCCCAGCGGGTCCTCAAGCTGTTCGGCCATACCGACCGGGCCATGGTCTTCTCCACCGCCGGACCGGAACAGGAGTACTTCCTCATCGATCGGAACTTCTACTTCGCCCGCCCCGACCTGCTCAACGCCGGCCGGACCCTCTTCGGGGCCAGACCCCCCAAGGGCCAGGAGTTCGAAGACCAGTACTTCGGCGTGATCCCCGAACGCGTCCTGGCCTGCATGCTCGAGGTCGAACACGAACTGTTCAAACTCGGCGTCCCGGTCAAGACCCGCCACAACGAGGTCGCCCCCGCCCAGTACGAGATCGCCCCGATCTTCGAGACCGCTAACGTCGCCACCGACCATCAGCAACTCACCATGATCACCCTGAAACGCGTCGCCGAAAAGTACGGCTTGACCTGCCTCCTCCACGAGAAACCCTTCGCCGGAGTCAACGGCTCCGGCAAACACCTCAACTGGTCCCTGGGCAGCGCTACCCAGGGAAACCTCCTTGACCCGGGCGATACCCCCCACGCGAATATGCAGTTCCTCGTGTTCTGCGCAGCGGTGATCCGGGCAGTCCACAAGCACGCAGGCCTCCTCCGGGCAGTCGTGGCCTACGCCGCAAACGACCACCGCCTCGGCGCTAACGAGGCACCGCCCGCCATCATCTCCGTGTTCCTCGGCGACCAGCTCACCCAGGTCTTCGAGCAGATCAGGAACGGCGGGGCGAAGTCGTCAAAAGGCTCCGGCATCCTCCACGTGGGCGTCAATGTCCTGCCGGCTATACCTAAGGACGCCGGCGACCGCAACCGCACCAGCCCCTTCGCCTTCACCGGCAACCGGTTTGAGTTCCGGGCCGTCGGCTCCAGCCAGACCATCGCCGGACCCCTCGTGGCCCTCAACACCATCGTGGCCGATTCGCTCGACTACGTGGCCACCGAACTCGAAAAGGCTACCGGCGGCGATCCCAAAAACCTCAACAGCGCGGTAGAGACCCTGCTCAAGAAAATCATCACCGACCACGGCACTATCATCTTCAATGGGGATAACTATTCCGAAGAGTGGCACAAAGAGGCCACCACACGCGGCTTGCCCAACTTCCGCACCACCGTTGACGCACTCCCCGCCATCATCGATCCGGAGGTGGAAGCGATCTTCGAGAAACACAACGTCCTGTCCAAACGAGAACTCCAAAGCCGCTACGAGATCTACCTGGAACAGTACTGTAAGGTGATTCACTTGGAGGCCAACCTCACCGTCAAAATGGGTAAGGCCTACATCTTCCCCGCCGCCATCCGCTACCAGAGCGAGTTGGCCACCACCTGCGCCAACCTGAAGGCGGTAGGGTACACCTTCGACACCGACACCCTCGATCTCATGACCGCCTTGGTCAAGGAACTCCAGGATAGCCTCGCCGCCCTCGAGCAACTCCTTGACCACAAGGCCAAGGACCTCAAGGCCGAGTCGGAGCACGCTTGCAAGACCATCCTCCCGGCCATGAACAAGGTTCGTACCGTCGCCGACCGGCTCGAAGGCATGGTGGCCGACGACCTCTGGCCCCTGCCAACTTATCAGGAAATGCTGTTCATCAAGTAACCGCCGAAACCTCGGCAGGCATGAACCCTCCAGGCGGGGCCAGCGAGGACTTCGGCTCTCCCGGCCCCACTTCGCCGGATCGGCAACTCCAGGCCGGCCAGCCCTCCCGGCCCACGCACATCCTGCGCCCCGACGGGCCAGACCTGGCCCAGCCAGGCGATCGCGAGGCAACCACTCCGGATCGCCACCCGGAGCCCCGCCCGGCCTGCACTCTTGTTGAAACCCCGGGCATCATCCCCCGGGCAATCGGGCCGACATACCCCGGCCTCCGCAACACGCCCGTCCGCCACCTGCCGGCCACCGGCGCGTTTGTCTGCCGCCTCGGTCCCATGGTAGAATACCCCACACCGGGCAGGCCAACCTACGCCGCCCGACATCGGCGAGAGGGCCTGACTTCGCGCAAGGAGCTCAGCATGGGTCCAACAGACGGCTTCGTGGCCTTCATCAGTATGCCGGGTGGCGGGGAAATGATCATCCTCGGCATCATCGGCTTGCTGATCTTCGGCAACCGTCTCCCGGAGGTCGCCAAATCCCTGGGCAAGAGCGTCGTCGAGTTCAAGAGGGGACTCAGCGGAGTCCAGGACGAGATCGAACGCTCGATCAATACCTCCCAGCAGACGGACGTCCTGCCGCCCCCGTCAGCACCGTCGTCATCCGTTCCGGCCACCACCGACTCGTCCGTGGAAACCGCTACATCCTCCGCCGAATCGCCCGTAGCCACCGCGGAATCGCCCGTAGCCACCGCGGAATCGCCTACCTCACCCACGGAGCCCTCCCCATCCTCCGCCGAATCCTCGACGCCCGAAACAAACCCGGATGCCACGCCACCGCCCGACCAGACCTCCGAGCCGGCCGCCGAGTCGCTGAGTCGCAGACTGGGACCCAACGGCGAGTGGATCACCGATCCCGGTTGACCGCACGACTCCCGACTACTCCCGTTGGTCATGAACTCGACCAGGAACACGAGCGCCTGCTTCCCGCCCTACATCAACGAACGCAGAACCAGCCAGCCCCCCGCAATGGCCAGCGTCAACAGCGTCACCGGTAAGCCGATCCGGGCGTGTGCCCGCCACGAGATGTGAATGCCCAGCCGGTCCGCCTGATCGACCACGATGATGTTCGCGATACTCCCCGCAATGAACAAATTGCCGGCCAGCGTACTCGATAGAGCCAGGACCGGACCGGCCAGAGGATGCGTGGCCGCCGGCAGCAGTAGCATCACCGCCGGAACGTTCGAGACCAGATTCGACAACACCACCGTCACTGCAAACAGCCACCCCGGGTGGTGAACATCGACCCCCGCTTGGCTCATCGCCGTCAGCGTCCGGGGCAGGGCGGAAGTGGACTGGAAGGCGTGGTTTACGACAAACAGCGACAGGAACAGGATGAGCAGCTGCCAATCCACCAGCCCAAGCATGTGCCGCGAGTGCATCTGCCGGCTGGTGAGGATCAGGCCCGCGGCGCCCAACGCCAGAATCTCACGCGGGATCGGGAAAGAAAGGAAGGAAACCACCAGGGCCAGGAGAATGAGAACACCCTTACCCGATTGCCAGATGTTGAAAACCGGTGCATGAACGTCCGGGACCGGTCGCGGAACCATTGCCGGCTGGCAAGCCTCCTTCCGGAGTACCAGCCAGAGAACGACCATCCCCAGAACGGCCGGCACCCCTCCGTCGAGCAGATAGCCCGCGAAAGATAGCTGCAGCCTCTGGCCGATGAGCATGTTCTGCGGATTGCCGATCAGCGTGGCCGCCGAACCGATGTTGGCCGCACAAGCCAGGGCCAGGAGGTACGGAACCGAATGCAAACGCCGGCGAGCACAGGCCTCAACCAGCAGGGGGGCAACCGCCAGACAGACAATGTCGTTGGCCAGAAGCGCCGAGAGTAGCCCGGACACCCCGATCACCAGGGCAAGAAGAACCGCAGGTGAGATGTTCGCCGTGGCAAACCGCCTGGTGACGGCCGTGTAGAAGCCGCCGAGCCGGAACTGGGCGGAAAGAACCATCAGCCCGAATAGCAGACCCATCGTGGGCACGTCGACCGCCTGCCATGCGTCTTGAGGCGTAACCTGCTCGGTGGCCAGAAGAATGAGGGCCCCGAGAAGGGCGATCCCCGTGCGGTCCAGCGCCAGCAGGGGAACACGGCCCAGCACCATGCCAAGGTAAACGAAACCAAAAACGATGAGAATGGTCATGCGGCTTGTCAGCCACCCCCGCCGTCAGGCCGAGGGCGGTGTCTCAGTCAGGGATGACCCGGAAGTCGGTGACCCGCCCGCGCTGCCGCCCTTCGCACCGCGATCCGTTATCCACTTCATCATCACACCCACCACCCCGAGGCCGATAACCAGCAGCACGAGAAACACCACCATCAGGGCCCACTGCGGGTAAACACTCCACCGGCTCAACTCGAAACCACCGGGAGAGTTGGCCGCCAGCGACGCGAATCGGACTTGCTCGTGGCCAAAGGCCATGCCGATGAACACCACCATCGCCAGGCCCCCCGCAGCCACGAACCACTTGAACTCCCCCCGCCGAAGAACGGCATACACGAGCACCACGGGAAGGCAGATGGCCGGAAGAAGAGCAATCGTCCAAACCGAACCCAACAGCCCCTTGAAGCCCATGAGCTGCCCGAACACGGCCTTGTCCAGGCTCAACAGGAAGAGAAGGCCAAGCACGATCTGCACCGCCGTCAGCACGCCCGCCGCGGTCAGCCCGAAACCCACCAGCGCCGCATTCACCTCCGCCGGACCGGTCTCCCGGCGCGCTCGCCACCAGCCAATGGCCGCAGCCCACAACCCGCCGATCGCAGTCGCGCCCACCATGCTGTGCAAATAGCGCGGAATCGTGCTCGACGCGGGGACGTACCACCGCGGACTCGCCCATTCGCCATCCTGGGCCCACAGCTTGGGATTGATGGCCAGCTCGTGGTTGATGGTCAGAATCCAGGCCACCCACAACACCGCGGCCGTCGTCAGCAGGCCCACCACCAGCCGCCGGCCGGGCCGCTCGTCCCACCGCCCAAGCCGCTTCTGCAACCCGTTGCTCCCACGCAGCGAAAGCAGGTACGTGAGATAGAAACCGAGCAGCAGCACCACCACCAGCGAGAACCACGCAAAACCCAGCAGCAGGTTGGCACTGTAGAAATAGGGCCCATAGAGTACTTGCAGGAACAGAAGGGGGGCGACACCCATCGTGATGGCCATGCTCAACGCCGCGGGCGTGGTCTGGTAGAGTATGTTGGCCATCGGGTTCGCTTCACGACGGCCGGTGAGGGCCGCGATGTTGAGCACCAGGGCGAGAACCTGACCGCCGACAACCAGATTCATGAACAGCAGGTGCAGCACCAGGGTCAGCATCTGCAACCCCACAAACAGCAGCGGCGGGCCCGGAATGCCCAGCGGATCAAGGCTCGGAACGACAACCGCAGATCCAGCAAGCATCATCGCCACACCTCCCTGCTGTCCACGCGGGTCAGAGACGATGGCCGGGTCGCTGTCCCCCGCCAGCCCTCGCCTGGCGGAGGCTGGTAAAGCTCGCCTCCAGCTAGGAAAAGCTGGTACTCGACGATCGCCCGCCTCTCCAGGTCGGTCCCCATGAAGGGCGGCATGAAGTGCTTCAGTCGTCCAAGCTCGTTCGTGATGCCGGTAACCAGCTCCCGCGAGGCATCGTGAATCAGCGGAGCAATGTCGTTCGTGCCCCCGGGCTCGTGGCACGCCCGGCATTCAGCATTGAACACGTATCGCCCGATGTCCTTGAGCGGCAACCGGTAAACCTCCTCCAACACCATGTCCGGCGGGTAGGCAAACCGAGCGTGCGCCAGAATCCCGTCGCGGTCGATCGCCTCCCGCGTCGAACGATCACACAGAATCTGATTGCTGTACATGTACTGCGAAATGATGTGCGGCTTGCGTATGCCCTCACGCACAAACTCCATCGCACCGGTGGCGACGGCCGCAATGGCCAAGAGCAGGATCGACGTCTGCAGATGCACGCAAGGACGATTCCGGATCAGCCCCCAGTAGGTGTGCCCGGCAATGTAGAGACTGCTGACCACGCCGAAAGCAAAGAACATCGTCATCGCAACCGAACCGCCCAACGCGAAATCACGAGCCGTCGAGGAAACAGATGAGAAATACCACACCGCCCCAGGAACCATCAACGCGATCGGGGCAAGCATCCATGCCCCGGCCCGGCCGATCCGCTCCCGCTGCTCACCCGAGTAGCTCCCCACCCAGTTCGCCACCACCGCCACGGAAATCCCCGCGATGGCCATGCACGAAAGAGTCCGAACCAACAGCGAGGGCCAGCACGTCGGATTCAGAAACGCGGCAAAAAACGCTCTCTGGGCGTCATAGCTCGAACCACCCGGAGGCTGCCACGTCCCCGGCGTCAGCATGAACGTGATAATGCCGTTGATCACCACCAGGCTCATGAACGCCCCTACAAAGTACAGCCACGCAACCGCCAGATGACGCCGCGGCGTGAGCCGGTGCCAGCCGTAGTAGTACACGTATCCCGCAACGATCTCCAACAGAAAAAAAACCCACTCGATCGCCCAGCCCCAGACAAACAGGTGAATGAGAGCACTCGTGCCCGCCGGACTGGCCAGCGAAATCGTCACCCAGATGCCAACGCCCGTCACCGCCCCGCTGACAAAAGAAAGCAGAATCAAAAACCGACCATATCGGTACAGAAAGTCCAGCATCAGAGCATCACCCCGCTTGAACGCCCAGGTGTGGGACACGGCAATGAACAGACCGGCGCCGACAGCCAGGTGGGCGATGACCACGTGGATGATCGCCACCAGGCCGACAAACATGCCGCCCCCAAGCCGGGGAATCTCAAACAGCGGATACTCCACGGATCAGTCCTCCCACGGAAGTGCCGAACACCTGGAACGGCGCGAGGATCGGCCATCGCGCCAAACGGGACCGCCCAAGATCACCTCTAGAGGTTGCAGGTTAAAGGAACGCTCTAGAAAGTGGCGCGCCACTGCCCGAGTGATCTGCTCGGCCTAGACTATGCCGCCCATCCGCCTTTGTCAAACGCCTCCTCAAATCACCGCTCCTCGCACCCGCCGTCCGCCTCGACAGCCCCAATCCGGCGGAAAACCGGTCAAGACCCGCCCCGCATCACCTTCGGATGCCAGATCATCGCCGCCCGACGCCACCTGATCTCCTGGCCACGAGCCCCACCGTCTCCACGATCCCACCACACCTCTAACCTCGACATACGGATCTCCCGCTGGAATCAGAGCTTACGACCACCAGGGCCTCTGCCCGGCCGGACGTCGCCCGGCCAGCCAAAGCAGATGTTTCCTGACACGCACTTGACAAACGGACAGCGTTAGGGCAACATAGTCGTATGGCCCGTGCTCGTGCGTCACGTCTTTCGGGATGGCTCCCGAAAGCACGGGAACTTCACAATCGAATAGGAGGAGAAAGATGGCTAGGCGGTATACTTGGCTCATTGCGCTGGCGGCGATCCTGGCTCTGGCCCAGGGCACCTTGGCGGATATCGTTCGTCTCGAATCCGAAGATTACAGGGTAGGAGGACCAGGGGTCGGATACGTCGACTTCGATGCCGGTAACAACGGCGGGGCATACCGCGCCGACGACGTCGACATCGAGGGAGCGTCCGAGGGCGGCTACAACGTTGGCTGGACTAACGCCGGAGAGTGGCAGATCCTCACCACCGACCCGGGCACTTGGCAGACCAACCCGGTCTTTGAGGGCAGCTCCTACTACATCGTCCGGTCGCGGCTGGCTGGCTACGGCGGTACCTACCGCATCGACGTGGACGGCTCGCCCGTCACGAACGTCATGAGCGCCCCCAATACCGACGGCTGGCAGACCTGGACCACCCAGACCTTCCTTACCACCACCCCGATCGCTTCGGGCTCACGCGAGGTGAAATTCAACGTCGATTCCAGCGGCTTCAACGTGAACTGGATCGAGTTCGAGAAGACCGATCTGGTCAACCCCGGTGCAGCCATCGCTCAGAAAATGGACCCCCGCACCGGACAATACTACGAACGCGTCGGCAACTTCACCTGGGACGAGGCCCGCGTAGACAACAAGACGAACACGCATACCTTCCAGGGCGTCCAGGGCGTGTGGCCAAAGATCACCACCAAGACCGAGTCTGCCGCCATGGGCGGCTTGGGCAACTCGTGGATCCCGCTGACCGACAGCGACGCGACCAGCACCCTCGACGGCGTAAACCTCGGGGCAACCCTCGGCACGTCCGAGGGCAACTACCGCTGGCTCGACGGGACCGCCCCGTCACCGACGTTCTGGGGCGGCGGGGAACCCAATGATTATGACGGCGCCGAAGACGCTATCCAATTCCGCGGCGACGCCTTCTGGAACGACAATGGCGCCGGCCCAACCCTTGGCCAGAAGGCCGACAGCCCGCGGTTCCCGATGATCATCAAGTACGACACCAGCCTGAACCAGCAGAAATTCGACATCGTCGAACGCCGGGCCGACACCAACGTCTTCGGCGAGGTCGGCAATCTGGCCAAGGCCATCGAGCTGCTGAGCCTGCCCGACGGCTCACCGGGCATCGCCGCCCAGGCGAAAGGTGAGTCCTACGCCGTCAGCTTCGCCGATCCCGAATCCGGCGGCGGCTACGGCGAGTTCGTGCGCGTCCCGTTCCTTACTGACACCGACGCCGATGACGACCACTTCGCCATGCTGGCCAAGGCCGTGCTCGACATCCCGCATGCTGGAACATGGACCTTCGCCGTCGGACACGACGACCACGTGCGATTGACCGTCGAAGGCCAGTCCGTCGAGTCGGTCAATCCCGTCGCTGTCGATCTGCTGGTCGTCAGCTTCCCGGAGGCCGGAATGTCCCCGCTGGAGCTGATCTTCCAGGAGACCGGCGGCGGGGCCTGGGTGCAGCTCTGGGCCGCCGAGGGCGATTGGCGAGTCGCGGGCTTCATGCCCGACATGTTCCGCCTCATTGGCGACGAGTGGGGCGGCGGCCTGGCCCTCGTCCCCGAGCCGTCCAGCCTGATCCTGCTGGCCTTGGGCGCCGTGGGTTGCTTGGCCCGCGCACGCCGACGACACGCGTCCGCCTGACGCGCCGCTCGTCCTGAAACGGCACGCCCGTCTTCAAAACCCCGCCCTGAACTCCTTCGGGGCGGGGTTCTCTTTTCGCCACCACAACCTCGCTCCAACACTGCCCGCTGGAAAGAAAGCACCATCCACCCCCGGCCCACGCTCCCGGAAACACATCCGCCCCGCCCGGAATGTCGGCCGCCGGCCCCAGAGCACAACCGTGGCCCGCATACTCCAAACACCCGGCCCCTGAACCCCGAGCTTCAAACCCCTGACCGGAACGCGCGGAGACGAAAAACCCGGCCCAGGCCTTCCTCGGGCTCGACGGGCCGACATGACAGCGGGTACCATGCTTGAAGCAGGTCACTGCCACCCGGGGCCAGCCAACTCGACGGGAGTCGTTGTGCTATGGTCAAGCAGCGTGCAAGCAGAACGCCATGTGAGTGTGCCAGAGGCTGCAAGGGTCGACCCGCTACGCGATACCCCCTGGCTGGCGCCGTCGCTGTCACCACGGCTCTGATCACCTTGTCGAACGCCCCCGCGTTCGGTCCTCCAGGCCACCAGGGCGTGATGGAGAATGCCTGGCGCATTCTCTACGCGAATGATCCCGCCCGATGCGCCACGAAGTGGCCGAGCGGCTGGGACGAGTGGCGGCTGCAGACCTCTGAATACCCGGACACATCGGTGATGTATACCGACCTGGACGACCAGTTGGCGCCCTTGATTGCCCTCGCGGATCAACTGGCTCGCCGGGGAGCACCGCCCGAACTGCCGGCCGCGCTGCGCGCCCTCGCCGAGACACTCGCGCTGCCCGACGGGCTGAACTCCGCCGACCACTACTTCGACCCAACCAACCCCACGGCTGTCGCCGGACCTTGGACATTCAACGGCGTCGTCGACCGTCTGAAGGAGCAGAATCCCGACTGGTCGGCAGAGATCGAGCTGCTCCGAGAATGGATCACCGCTTTCTATGACACGCTCTACAATCTCAGCCCGGGCTTGGTTCGGGATTTCGATGCCTGTTACCGCGGGGGCTTGGGTTCCTGGCCAATCGCCGGCGCCGACGGCACGGGCTACAATGCTCTCACCTCCATCCTCTTCCTGTTGAACGGACGAGGAACAAACGATCAGAGTAATCCCTGCGGGGGCGCTCCCCATAGGGGTTTCATTCCGTTGGCCAGGCAAGCCCGCCCCGGCGATCCGGAGGACCGCAACTTCCGCGATGCCCTGATCTGCCTGGGGGCCGCGATCCACTACGTCGCCGACCTCTTCTCGGCCGGCCATGCCGCCTGGGATTCCTGGTGGCAATCGGAAGGGCTGGGCTACGCCCACACCCACAGTGATTTCGATCAACAAGGCGACTTGTATTTCATCGATCTGAGTAGTATTCAAGGTATCAAGCCGCAGGTCATCCTCGAGTATCGCGGCGGCAGGGCTCGTTGCACGGTGGTCAGCGGCAAGGGCCTGGGTTCGGCCGACCGTCCATATCCCGACGGCTTCGCCTCGATGGATCTGCCGGCCGCCCTGATCGAAGCAGCTACCGTATCCCATGATCAGTGGCTTCGGCGAGATCAAGCTCCACCACTGAGCAATGAACACTATCTGCACATCGTCGGCGCCTCGGTCTCGGTCGCTGCCGGAGTCATTGACTGGGCGTTCTCCGCGGCAGCCACCGCCGCTGACCAGGTCTACACCCGCGATGCGACGAATTTCTTCGGCATGGCGAACGGCCAGGCGAGCCTGAACGAAAGCCCGGCCTTTGTCACCCCAGCAGAGTTCAAAGATCGAACCTGTTCGCTCGGGGGCATCGATGGCGATGACTACTACCCTGTCCACGGCAATTCACATCGCTATGCCCGGATCAGTGTTCTCAAAGGGCCGCCCGCCTCCGCCGGCCGGTTGGTCAAGGCCCAGGCATGGCCGGTTGATCGCACCGAGACGCCGATCGACGGACAAGTCGTTCTCAGCGAGGGCGGGCCGGCGATCGAGATCACCCTGGGCACAGAGTCATCTCCGCCGCCGGACACGCTCCTGCTGCGCGTCTACGCCCCCAGAGGAGACTCGGTCTCGTACCGCGTACTCTTCACAGACCACTCCTTGCCGCCAACTCCAACACCGACCGGCGGTATGGTCTGGCTGGTCCTGCTGGCGATCATGATGATCGGCTTCAGCTTCCTGCTGCGGCCGGTCCTCGGCCGGCTGTCCAACGGGCTCGTGCTCATCGCTCTGGGAATGGTGGGAATCGCCTGGATGTGCGATACCTCGTCCATCAGTCGAGGAAGCCTGTGGGGACTGCTGATCGGCCTCCTCATCATTGCCCTGCTGATCCGCGGTGGCCTGAGACAACTGTTCGGATCACCCTCCCGCTAATGACCTGACATCGAAATGGGTCGCACCTCGTTCTGTTCCTGGGTCGGTACCCGTCTCAAGTTCGCATCGCCTGATCCGCCTACCACGCAACCGGTCGGCTGATCGTGGGCGGCGAGGAACTCTCACTTGGCCCGCATATTCTGAAGCCGCTGGTCAATCGCGTCGGCGGGCAATTGTTGCCAGATCTGCCGGATTCGCCCAACCAACTCCTGGCCGGCCGAGTCGTCCACGCCTTCGATAAGCTGGCGCGTGGCGGCCAGCTGCTCGCGCAACTCGGCGGCCCGGGCCTTGACCTCGACCTCCCGTTTCCTCAAGCTGGCGATTTGTCCTTCCGATTCCTTCGTCTGGCTCTCCAGGACGGTGAGCTGGCTGCGAAGCTCAGCCACCGTGGCCACGATCTGCTTGGCCTCATCGAGCGCCTTCTGAAGTCGGATCCGCTCCTCGTGAAGCTCAGCGGACCTCTGCTGTTCAGTGCAGAGTTCAGCACCCATGCGGCCGACTTCTCCCTCGAGGTCGGCGATGTCGGCGCGGAGCCCATCCAGCTGGTGACGTACTTGCGATTCCTCGGATTCGAGACGCTGGAGCCGGCTGCGAGCCTCGGCGCAACCACCCCGCTCGGCCTCGAGCCGCGCGATCCGGGCCTCGGTCTGTACCAGCTCATCACGCACCGATTGTTCTTCTGTGGATAGGCGGGCCAGCGCTCGGCGCTTCTCCTCGAGACGGGCTCGAATCTGGGCCGCGTGACCGCCGTGCTGGCTGGTTTCGGCGGAGAACCGGGCCCTGAGTTCCGCAAGCTGAGCGGCCACCGGCCGAAGTTCCGCTATCGCCTGTTCGAGCCGCTGGCACTGCCGCTCAGCAGCCTCCTTGCCGCAACCCATGGCCATCGCCACGCGCTCAGTCAGGCGGTCGGCGGCTACCTGGAGCTGCTCGACGGACGGATCCGCCGTTCCCACGGTCAGAACGGCTTGCAGCGACTTCGACAGTAGCTGCAACGAGCGGTGAGCGAGATGGACGAGGGTCGCCGCTGCCGTCGAGCGGTCCACACCCTCCAGATTCACGCCGGGCAGGCGGGTCGCCGCCGGCGAGAGCGTCGCCGAGCCGCCGGCGTCGCAGGCACACCGGATCGCGGCCTCGGCGAGATCCACCAACGCCGGGGCGGCCCCCTCGCCGCTGGCCCGGCGGCGGATGCCGTCAAGCCCGGCTCGGATCGACTCCGAAAAGGCTTGTTCACAACTCATGAATGTCCTCCAGCGTGACACGCGAGTAGTCCTGCGATTGGGGGGCCGGCATGCTCAGAACCCGCTGGGCCAGATTCGTCTTGATGCGCTCGAACGCGTTCCCTACTTCGCGAGCGTTGCCGAAGAAGGGCTGGCTCTTGGCTCGGGCAAAGAGCCGCCGCAAGGCACCCTCGAATGCCGGGTCGCCTTCCGGCCAGACAAGCCCTTCCGCCCGGAACTTCTGCCAGAGAATCTCCAGGCACTCATCCACGGAGTAGTCGGGAAACTCAACTTCGTACGGGAAGCGGCTCGCAAGTCCGGCGTTGGCCTCCAGAAAGGTGTCCAGCCGATCCTTGTAGCCCGCCAGAACGATGACCGTTCCAGAGTTCTTGGGATCGGTGATGTTCCCCACCAGGGCGTCGATCGCCTCCCGACCGTACATGTCCGTCTGCCCGGCCTGTGGATCGTAAAGGCTGTAGACCTCGTCGATGAGGATGAGTTGACCGGCCGCCTTGGTGAACAGATCGTTGACCTTGTCCTTGGTCTGGCCCAGCCAGCTTCCCTTCAGATCGACGCCCCGACACTCGTGGATCGAGGTGCTCGGGATCATCTGAAGGGCGTTCAGAACCCGAGCCATGTACCGGGCAACAGTGGTCTTCCCTGTCCCCGGGTTCCCGACAAACCGCATGTTGTTGAGACGAAGATCGCCACTCTGAGCCAGGCCGGGCAGCAACTCACGCCGGCGGCTCTCAAACTCCATCCGGCGGGCCCACTGACGGATCGTCTGCTTGAGCTGGACCATGCCCACGAACCGCCGGTCCATCTCCGCCAGAATGGCACCCACCGAACTCGCCCCCTGCTCCTTGCCCAGCAAATCGGCCAGACGCAGCTCCCGCGGGTCAGCGTCCGGCTCTCGGTCCAGCCTGAGTTCCTGGTTCACCTTGACAACGTTTTCGTAAAACGTCTGCACGCGCCCCGCGTTTCCGAAGTTGCGCTCGTGACTCATCTGCTCCAGCATCGATCGCAGGTTGGCATCGAACGAGGCTCGTTCCGCTTCGTTGACCCGGCACCGATCCCGCCCTACGCACTGGTGGAAGATGGTGACCAGTTCGTCGGCAGTGAAGTCCTCAAAGTGAAGCGTGTGAGCGAATCTCCGCTTGAGCCCCACGTTCGACTCCAGGAGCTTCTGCATCTCGTCGTGATAGCCGGCCATGATCATGACCAGGTCGCGGTAGCGGTTCTCGGTGATCAGCCGGACGATCTGGTCGAGAACCTTTCGCCCCTGATCGTCGCCGGCCAGGCGGTAGGCCTCGTCGAGAAACAGGACGCCGCCGACCGCACGGTCGAAACAATCACGCACCTTGGTCGCATACTCCGCCTGGTACGCCGACATCAGGTCACTGATGTCCACTTCGATGAGCTTGCCGGGTTCGCTGATCAGCCCCATGAAATAGAACAACTCGCCCATCTTCCGCGCCACGCTGGTCTTGCCGGTCCCCGGGCCGCCCAGGAACAGGAAGTGATTGAAGCCGGTGAGCGCCCCGCCTTTTCGCTCGATGCCCTTCTGCCGAATGAACAGCCGGCTCAGCTCCGCCTTGACCTTCTGCAAACCAATGAACTCCCGCTCGATCTGGTCGAGCACCCGCCTGGCATCCGTCTCGCGGAAACACACCGGGTCAGGAATGTGCTCGGGGCGAATCTGCCCGTCATGCCGGCCTGAGCAGGCAACCGCGGTCTGCACCCGCTCGAACAGGTTGCGGGCACCCCGACCGTTGCCCAGCCCGCCCCGCCGGTCGCACGACTCGATGTACCGCCCGAGTTTGGGCCTGGCCTCCTCGCTGAGGGTCAGCCCGCCCTTGCGGCACATGCTGGCGAAGATCAACACCAGTTCGGGCGCTGAGTAGTCGGGAAAACGGAGGGTGTGGTTGACGCGACTCCTGAAGCCGGGATTGACCTTGAATAGCTCCGGGAGCTTCTCCTCGTAGCCGGCCATGATCACGGTGAGATTGTCCCGATGATCCTCCATCGCCTTCATCAGGGTCTCGAGCGCCTGACGGCTCCACTGATCCTCGGCCAGCAGATACACCTCATCGACAAACAGAACACCACCCATGGCACGGTCGACGGCCTGGCTCATCCTCTGGATCGCGTCGCCAGGGTTCCAGGGGCTGCTGACGTCCTGGGCGGAAATCTCGACGAACGCCTGGCCGGACCGAATGCCCAGGGCCCAGAAGATGCGACCCAGGAGGCGGGCAACGACGGTCTTGCCCGTGCCCGGATTGCCCAAGAAAAACATGTGATAGCTGGGCAGGGACGTCTCCTCGCCGGTACGCCGCCGAATGGAATCCTCCTCCGCCATCTTCAGGAGCTCGCGCACTTTCTGTTTGACCTCGCTCAGGCCCACCAGGGCGTCAAGGTCCGCCAGCAGCTCGTCAAGCGTCTGGGTCTGCTCCTGGGCCGAGAAGAGACCTTCAAGCGAGTCCGTGCCGGGCGACTTGGCCAGGTGGTCGAGAACAAGCTGGCTGAAATCGTATAAGGTGAGCTGCTTGGCATGAGCGGTCGCCGCGATGCGCTTCGGCGACCCGCGGAGACCATACCGACAAGTCAGCCGCTGCACGAAAAGCTCCAGTTCCTTGCGCGGCGGCGGGCCGACACTGATTGTCCTGCTGAAGTTCGACCGATCGATGCAGTGGTTCGCCACGGATTCGAATTCCGCCAGGCGGTTGGGGTTGATCACGAGAATCGAGCAGTTGCCGGGATGACCGGTGTCGGCCAGTCCCCATCGGATCACCGTTTCAATGTGACGCAGTTCCTGGTGGTTTGGCGAACCAATCCAGAGCTTCTCCGGATACTCGAAAATAACCATGCTCTTGCTGCCGGATCGCAGCAGGCGGGCGATGTGGTCGTAGGTGGTCTGGATCTCGCTCTGAGCCGATCCGGTGACCTGCTCCCGGACGTGATGCCCGCCGCCGGAGACAACCCCCGATCCGCTCGTGGGCGTGAAAACCTTGCCGCCGGTGCCGGCCCCGCCCGCCGGAGGTGTCACCGCCCGCACATTCGAATCGTAGATGTCCCGCATGCCCGGCCTGGCAAAGCTCAGCCGGCCGGCAGCGTCAACGAAGAGAATGACCTCGTAGCCGTTCCGTTCACCATGGATGCGGATTGCCTCGCGCAAGGGTTGCAGGCCGTGGACGAGATCGATAAAAAACAGATCGTGGACGTGCCCGCTCACGATGAACTGCCGCCGGCCACCGCGCACCTGAAGCTGCGCGAGTAGTCGCTCGTTCTCGCCGCCGGCAGACATCACATCCGCTCCTTGCGCTGCTCGCGCTGCCGTTCGGCATTCTGAACCCTGACACGCCCATCCTCTTGTTTGCCCCCCTCGGCCACCGACGCCGCACGCCCCCAATCCGTGATCTCGAAGTCCACCTCCTTGGCCAGCCGGCCCTGCAGCCCCAGTAGCTGCTCGTGACACAGGGCCTCCTTGCCCTCCGGAATGTCCCTGACCTCCAGAGCCACGTGGCCGTCAAGGTGAATGTGCATCGCCATGTCGCCGACATCACCCGGGTGCTTCGCAAACACGCTCAAATCCGACAGCTCGTTGTCCCGCCCCTGGGCGTCCACCTTGGTATACTCATACCGAGGCGTGTCATAGCCGAGATCATACAGCGCTTGCATGATCGCTTCGGCAATGGCCTGCCGCTCCTCCTGCCGAGCCTTGTTCTCGCCGGCAACCCTGTGCAGCTCACGAAGACTGGTCAATGCGGCCGCAACGGCCTGGCGCGCCTCGGAGAACTCGCCACCTCCAATCCGCCGGTTCGCATCGCCAAGCTGACCGTAGGCCGCCGCAACCCGTTCCGGTTCACCGGCCCAGCGCTCGAGCTGCTCACGGTCCATCTGCCCGATCTCCTCCTGGGCCGCCTTCAGATCGTTCTCCGCGGATTGCCGGCCGGCATCCCACTCGGCCTGCTTCGCCTCGACCTGCTCGACCAGCCGCCGTAGACCGTCCATGAACAGCTCGGCATGCTCGAGAGCTCGCTGGTGCTTGCCCTTCTCCATGGCCGCCTCAAACCGGGAAATGTCCGACCGGATGCCGTCGTACACGCCTGGGGCGAAGCGGGCGTGGTCGAGACCCTGCAGCCGTGATGCCAGACCGCTGCATTCCTGCTGGATGGCACAGGCCTGCCGATGCACCGCTTCCTTGATGCGCTCGGCGGCCTGCGATTCGGCAACCAGCGACTCCACCCGCCGGCGGGCCGCTCTGAGCAGGGGCTCCAGCCGGACCACGGCGTCGTAGGCGTTGCGGGCCTGCTTGAGCTGGTCGGCAACCTGCTGCATCTTCCGCGTCGCCTCCCCACGCCCGGCGAGAGCCTGCTCGGCGTCGGTGCGGGCCTGGGACGCCTGCTTGTCCTCCTCGTAGAGATAGTGAACCTGCTGACCGAGCGTGCGTTCGACCCGTTCACAGGTCGTGGTCGCCCGGGCCAGCAGTTTGTCCGCCTCTTGGTTCAAGGCCTCGGCTTCAGCCCGCAACACGTCGGCGCGTTGGTCGCACTTCGCCGCCTCGTTCATCAGTTCGCTGATCCGCCGCCGCAGCCCGGCCAGCTCCGGAAGCTCCCACGGACAAACCTGCTCGGCTTCAGGAGGCAACGCTTGCGTCGCCAGTTCGGCAATCGCCCGGGCCGTGCAGCGCGCGGCGTCACGCGGCGATGACCCGAGTCGCTCGAGAACCGCCGAATAGGACGCGATATCACCCATCTGCCGGCGAATGGTCTCCAGCGCCCGATTCAGCTTCAATCGAACGTCCGCTGCTTTCGGTCCGCTCATGGCTCGTCATCCTATTGCCGATCCGGAGGCAGCCTCGCTGAAGTCCAGGATCATGCCTTGCCTGTCCAAGTGCCGTCTGAACCGATCGAGAAAGCCGGCATCCGGGATGCCGGTCAACTCCAGGCGCCGTCCTTCAAGAAGCTCGACCTCAATGGCTCGTCCCTTGGATCGCTCGACCGTGCCGGACAGACAACGATAGCGGTCGGTCAGGAAGTGGATCTGCTGATTGGTCGAGCCCCTCCAGAGATGGCCCTCGTTGCGTGCCGCGACATAAGGCCCGTCAACAAGGATATCGATGTAGCCCAGAAGCCGTCGATGCGTCTCGCCGTCCGGGCTGGCCAGGAGCGCATCCAGCGTGTAACCCGTGTAACACATCACCGACAGCTCGCTGGCCCGCCGCACACAATCCAGGAACGCGCCGAGCTCCCCAAGAGATTGCTGAAAGGGCTCGCCTCCCGTCAGCGTGATGCCCTCGATGCCGGGGATGGCCAGTACCCATCCGGCCAGCTCGGCCGCCGAACAGGCTTCGTAAACGGCAGACCTGTTCAACTCCCGGGCAACGCAGCCGGGGCAACCCAGGTCGCATCCCTGGAACCAGATCACCGCCCGCGAGCCCGGCCCGAGCACTCTGCTGCAGGTCTTGCGCCTGGCAACGCGCAATCGCCCTTCGGCTGTGCACCGGGCTGGGGACATCATGGTCATTCCTGCACTTGCCGCCTCTGCTCGGAGCGAGGGGCCGATAGCGGGGCGGCGGCCAGCTTCCCCGCGAACACTACCGCCACGACGGACCTGCCGTCTGGCCTCCGGAACAAAAGACTCCCCGGGCTCACCAGCGGTCGGCTTGCGTCGACCCGGGCCCGATCGCACCATGTCAATGACCGGGCATCACCGCCTTCAGGCATTGCCGGCAAAGTCCGCCAGCGAGCACCGCTTTACAGTCTAGCAGATTCGGGTTAGGATGCACTAGTCACGTGCTCTGTTCGTTGCCGGATGAGACGGGGAATCACACCAAGCCACAGAGGCCGCACCCATGGCAGGCTGTGACAATGGCTCTGAGGGAGAAACCCGCGAGGAGCGGGCTGAACTGCTCGATTTCGGAACCGGAAAGACCCCCGTCGAACAGGTCGAGGCCGATCACCACTATGCCATGGACCGCGGCGAGCTGCGCGAGTTCGGCAGCGAGCCCGGATCGCTCTCCAGGGCGGAAGCCGTCAGCGGGCTTCGGCCCGAGAGCTGGCGCCACCTGGCCAACTTCGCCGACGAGAAACTCCACGGCGTGGAAGGGCAGCATCACTACTACGAAGTGGGTAACTACGACGTCGGGAATAAGGGTAAGGAGCATGCGATCGACGCCGCTGCGACCGACCTTGAGAAAATGGGCTTCAAGGCCCAGATCGGGCAAGTCGGAGACCTGGGCTATGACCAGGGGTTCCGGCACGCCGGTTCACAGCAAGGAGCGGAAATGCAGTTGTGGCGTGATATCCCCAACACCCAATGCCAGGAGCATCTGCGAATCACCGATGCGAAATACGACAAGGCCACCAACACGTGGACGGTGACTATCGAGGCGGAGACACCCGACAAGTAGGTCGGTCCGCCGCGGCTTCGGTTGGCTTGGATTGCCGCGTTGTCCTTTAGCCGTGGATCCGGACGCGGCAGGTTGGTCGAGGGTGAGGTGGGCAAGTGGCGGAGGTGTCCTTCAATCTGTCCCGTCCGAGCGTCGACTTCGGGCGCATCGCCCCGGGCGCCACGGAATGGCGCTCCATCACCGTACTCGGGCTGATCGACGGCGACGTGGATTTCGAACTGACCACATCCGAACCGTGGGTCGAGGCGGTGCTGGGTTCTGCCACCGCTAGGGGCCGCGAACTCATGCTCGCCGTAGATGCCACCCAACTGCCGGGCTTCGGCCAACACCAGGCCATCGTACGGGTCACCTCCGGTCGGTTCGCACGCGAGTGCCAGGTCTCTGTCTGGATGGGAACGGTCCAGGAACAGGTGCGTTCAAAACGAGCTCCGCTTCCATCACCCGCCAAAGAGCCGTCGGGCGTCTCAGAAGAGCAAACCAGCCGGCCGGCCCTCACCCTGCCTTCCGCTCTTCCGATCGCCGGAGCCGTATCCCTGGGGCTTGGAATCCTCACCCTCGTGTGTGTGCTGGGCGGCTTCCGGTGGGCTGCAACCGCAATGTGGGGAGCTGAATCAGAAACCGGTGCAACCCTCGCCTGGCTGGCGGCATCAGCCGTCTACCTGATCGTCGCCCTGCGGTGGGCGTTGCCCGGATCCGGTCGGCTGGTCACGGAGGCAACCGCCACACCCCAGGAGCGAGAAGTCCTCGATCCGCTCGCCGAGGCTTGCCGAGAAATGAACCTGCCCCGGCCGGCTCTGGTCATGATCGACGACCCGGCCCCCAACATCCGGAGCTTCGGCATCAGTCCACGGTTCAGCCGTCTGCGGGTCAACACCGGGTTGGCAGACGCTATGCGTCAGTCCGGCTCCCCCTCGGCCCTCAAGGCCGTTCTCGTTCACGAACTCGTCCATCTCCAGCTGTTCGATACGTTCTTCTTCACGGTCAGCGGGCCGGTTCTTGCCGCACTGGAGGCAATGCTCGGCCTGGCTTGGCGGCTCCGCGTGGCGGCCGGCCAGATGACCCAGGGATCCGGAGTCGGACCGATCGCCATGTTCGTCATGATGTCACGAGGTAGCCCAATGGGCTGTCTGGTCGGCCTCCTGGTTCTCTTGGCCCTGGCCATGCTCCTGTCGATGGTCGCATTCTACGCCGTCGCCTTGACCCTCTGGCTGCTCCTCGTCGTCGCGGCATGCCTGGGCTACAGCCGCTTCGTCGAACGACGGGCCGATCTGCGCACGGTCGACGTGCTCGGTGATTCCCAAGGCGTGCTGGCCGCACTGGCGGCCAGCCTGGCCCTGTTTCCAGGGGAACTCGCTGCGGTCGGAAGGTACGCACGCTCCCGTTTCACCCAGAACGAACAGTACAGCATCGACGATCTGATCGCCAGTTTGGCCTCGGGGGGAGATCCGAAAGCCGGCACCCTCTGGGCCGAGCGCCTCTTTCGCACACATCCACCGTTCATGGAGCGGCTGGCTTACATAGCTATGGCCGGATCGCAGCGATCGGCAAATTGAGGAATCAGCCCCTATGTGGATGCCCGTACACACCAGTCACATGCCCGGCGGCGGAAGCATCGGCGGCGCAGTCGACCGTCTCCCCCAACAGGTCTCCGAACGAGGCGGCTTCCTCGGACACAACACGCCTGCCACCGTCTTCCGGCTGCGAACCGACTACGGCCAGGTGGTGAACTGCCGCTTGGCCGGCGCGCTCCGAGGCACCCTGGACCTCGGTGACCGGATCCTGGTATCGGGCTACGCCTGGCGCGGCGTCATCAACGTGACCCGCATCACCGACGAACAGGGCGCCGAAATCGCCCGCACGGGGTGCTTTGTCCTCACCGCAGTCTGCGGAGACGAAGAGGCCCCGGAAGTCATCCTGCTGCGACGTTTCCGCGATGAGTGGCTGCTCCGCCAGCCCCTGGGATGGATCGGCATCGCGATCTACGGTCGCCTCGGGCCTCGTCTGGCTCACTGCATCTGCGATCGGTCGGTGTTTCGCACGGCCGCACGCTTCGCAGTCCTCCGCCCCGCAACACAACTGGCTCGCTGGCTCCTGCAGAGTGACCGCGCCGCCAGAAGCCCCTCGCGGGTCTCGTCCACGCCAAGGGCACGTCTTGAGCCTCAGCCGGCGGTCGGGCCGTCTGGTTCTTCATGAGAGGAGGCCTGCCGTGAATCACAGGAGCCAATACATCATCCTCGCCGTCACCGCCACGCTGCTCGTCAGGGCATCCACGACAAAAGGGGAGTCAAGTACCGCACTCACCGACACGCTCCGAGATCTGCTGGGCCAACTGCAGGATGACAGTACCCAGCCGACAGGAGCCATCGCCAAGGTCAGCGGCAACAAGGTCTACATCAACCTCGGATCAACCAGCGGCATCAAGAACAACGACACCCTGGATATCGTTCGCACAACGGGAAAGGGGCCCGATCCGGCCGGCCCCGGCCGCCCACCGGTCACCAAACGCGACGTGGTCGGCCGGCTGAAGGTGGCCGCCGTCCAGGAAAAGCTGTCCATCTGCGAGTTGATCGAAGGCCAGGCCGAGGAACGCGACAGCGAGGGCAGACTGAATGCCGTCATCCCATCGCGAGACAGCCCACGCTACCAGGTCGCCCTGGGCCCGGTTAAGATCTCTCCAGAGGTGAAGATCGGTGAAAAGGAGGTTCGCGATGCAATGGCGGCGGCCGCCGCCGCCGCGGGCTGGCCGCCATGGGCGCCGCGCGGGCAGGCCCCAGTGGAGCTCTCTGTCAGCATGGAGAACACGCCGGGCGGATGCAGCATCGAGCTGCGACTCGAAGATCGTCAGAATGGGCCAGCCGGACGAAGCGCCCGCGGAGTCCTTCGCACTGGTCTCCATGCCTCGGATTACGGCTTCCGTTCCGGTCTCGAGGGCAACCTCGGCGTCGTCCTGAAGATGGACCCGGTCAAGAAAGCCCTGCAGGCACTCGGCAGCCTGGCTGAAATCGGTGACGTCCTCGTTCTGGTCAAGGCCGGTTCCCGTGGCGAGTCCATCTGGGTCTTCCCCGATAGCAGAATCGTTGTGGCAAGCCACACGCCACTCAACTCCGCGCGACAAACGACCCAGCTCAGCCTCGTGTGGCACAACGTCGGCCGCGCCATCGATTCGGTCACCGCAAACTTGTCCGCCGCAGATGTAGAGGTCCGACTGCGGACCAGCTGCGAGTTCTTCACCGAGACCGCTAATCAGATGCAGATGCTGCAGGTCGAAATGACCGCGAGGGCCCTCAAGGACCTGATCCTGGCCTGGCCCGACGCCCAGTCCACGTGGTCCGAGTTGCTCTGTACCGGTTCGGGCAGTGCCTGGTATCCGAACCAGGTGACCATCGACGACAAGCCAGTCGTGACCAACAACAGCGAGCAGGTGGCCAGCGGCAGTCTGGCCCGCATGGCGTACGGAGATCATCACTTGGCGGCAACCAACTGGGCCGGCGGCAATGCCCCCATGCTGTTCCGTATCTCAGCTTTCTTCGAGAAGCCCAACGGCCAGATCACGCTCAGCGATCAGGCGGGGAAGAACATGGCCACCCGCAGTGTCTACTCCAGGCTCATCAGCGAACTCGTGTTGCCCGGTAACCCGGAGCTGCTCCGTCTGGCCACGCAACCCTCGGCCCAAGGCGGAGTGGCAAAAAAACCTGCCCGCGAACGCGAACCGCCGGAAAAACTCAAGGAGCGGCTCGTAGCGGCGGGCGCGTTCCTCAAGAATCAGCAGTACGACAAGGCTCGGACAGAGTGCTACACGGTCCTTCGTGAGGCTCCGGCCTCTGCGGAGGCCGCCGAAGCCCGCAAACTGATTCAAAAAATCAATGAGGCCGCTAAACAGAACGAGGCCCAGCGAGGCCGACGCCCCGTAACTCCGAGAATACGCCGGTGAGAACGTGAAGCTCGGTCACTGCTGAGACAGTCAACTAACCAGGGGATTCGACCGCATGAACACCGGACCAGGCAACCCAGCTTACGGCGGCTTCCGTCCTGGACCGCCATCGACCGGACACCCTCCGACCCCTTCAACTCGCGCCACCAGTCCCTCGGAGGCGTCTGAGGCCGCTGCCGCCGAGGTTCGCCCGCCTGGACCAAACGCTTTGTCGACTCCCGTGGTTTCGACGACCGGGACGTTGCGTCCCGATTTCCAGCACGAGATCGCTTTCTGGGAAGGGCACGACCTCCAGGGAATAGGCCTCCCAATCCACCCATCGCCGCCCGCCGCCCGGTTGTACCGCGATCCCGCCATGGTATTCACCCCCGGCGGCCACGCCCCGTACGCCGTCATGCTGGCGCGATGCCGGGGAATGGCGGTGCAGGGCGGTCTGCGCAGACGAAAAGACGAGTCCCTCGCGGGGCCCGCAGGCCGCGTTCTGACCGGTCTCGCCGGGGGAGCCGCTTCGGCCCTGTATCTCCTGTTGAACTCCGGCCCGGAAGTGGAAATCTACTGGGGCGTCAGAGCTGAAGCCGCCTCCGAGTACGACGCAATCAGCCGGGCCGCCATCGCCTTCCGTTCCCTGCAAACGTGCCTGCTGAGCGCCTATGCCGAACTCGACCTCCGCCCCCTCCGCAGCGAAGAAGACTTCGCTCCCGTCCTCAAGCGGCTCGCGGCCATGCGCGTCGCTCTTTCCATGGTCGGCCATCCCTGGCCGGAAGCCCCAGATGTCGAGCGATTCTGCCCGGTGGACCAGCTGGTCAGGGCATTGTCCGGAACCGACTACTGCTATTGCCTCGATGCTTCACCTGTCTCCACGGCCGACGTCGACTCCGCCTTCCAGGACCTCAGCCTCCGCATCAACCTGATCCACCAGCATGTCTCGTGGTCCGAAAGCGGGCAGCAGACCAGCATCCAGAGCGAGCAACGCCAGCGCCTCGATCGACTCGCTCAATACCAGGAACAGCTCATGGAGTCCGCCCATGAGAAAATGGCCGCCGGCCTCCGCGAAGGCATGTGGAAGGCCAGCACGCTGCTCGCAGCCTCCGAAGCCGGACAGCTCGATCAGGCCGCCTCGTTGCTTCGTGCCGTGTTCGCCGGCGCCCGATCCAAACCCCAACCGGTCACGATTCTCCGCCATGAACCGCCCGATGCGGCCATCGCCGATTTGCGACAACTCCGCGCCGGCCGAACAACCGCCGGTCGGCCGAACCCTCTCGGGCTCGGCGCTCTCTGCGATCAGACCGTGCTCACCAGCTCGGAGGCTGGGCTGCTCGCCGAACTGCCGCGAAGGGAAGTGTGCGGTTTCTGTATCAAGACGCCCCGTGAGTTTTCAGTCGACCTCGAGAGTGCTGACCGCAAAGCCATCGACCTCGGCGAGATCATCGGCCATGCCGGATCCACCGGGCGACGGTTCAGCATCGACCTCGATGATCTCACCCGCCATGCCTTGATCGTCGGCGTGACCGGGGGCGGAAAAACCAACACCGCTCTTCACCTCGTGCACCAGTTGTGGACTCGGCATCGCGTGCCCTTCATGGTCATCGAGCCGGCCAAGGCTCAATACCGCAACCTCCTCGGCGTGCCCGGCTTCGAGGATCTGCAGGTCTTCACCCCCGGCCTGGCACAAGTGGCTCCGTTCCCGTTGAATCCCTTCGAATTCGCCCCGGGAACAATCCCCCAACAGCACATCTCTCTTCTCTACGCGGTCTTCAACGCGGCATTCATCCTCTACCCGCCAATGCCCTACGTGCTGGAGCGATCACTCCACCGCATCTACGAGGAGCGCGGTTGGGACATGCTGGTCGTCCATCATCCCGAGGCCGACCCTGCCAGCGACGAGCCTCCGCCCCTGGCGTTCCCGACACTGAGCGATCTTCATCGAACCATCGGCGAAGTGGTCGACCAACTCGGCTACGAGAGCCGTATTCGCATGGACGTGACCGCGGGGCTGCAGGCTCGCGTGGACACGCTGCGGATCGGCCAGAAGGGGCAGACGTTCGATTGCCCCCGCTCCGTTCCGTTCGAGGATCTCCTGAGTCGTCCCACCGTTCTCGAAATCGCCCATCTCGGCAGCGACGAGGAAAAAGCCTTCTTCATGGGCCTCCTGCTGATGCGCCTGTACGAGACGCTTGAACGCCGCGGCGAACAGCCCGGACTCGAGCATGTCACCCTCATCGAAGAGGCTCACCGGCTGCTCTCCCGCACGTCGACCGACACTTCCTCCGCCGAGAGCGCCAACCCGAAAGGCAAGGCGGTCGAGACGTTCTGCAATATGTTGGCCGAGATACGGGCCTACGGCGAGGGGCTCCTGGTCGCCGAGCAGATCCCCGCAAAGCTCGCGGACGACATGATCAAGAACACGAATCTCAAGGTGATGCACCGAATCGTCGCCACGGATGATCGCGATCTCATGGGCGGGGCTATGAATCTCATCGGCCGACAGAAAATGGCCGTGACCAGTCTCCGGCGGGGCGAGGCCGTCGCCTACGCCGAGGGCTGCGAAATGCCCGCCCTTGTCCGCATACCGCGATACGTCCACGCGCGACCCGCCGGCAATCACGATGTCAAGACTGCTGCCGAAAGAGTGATGATCCAGCATGAAAAGGTCTTTCGCCCATGGCATGGCTGCCGCCGCTGCCGCGAGATCTGCGCGTTCGGGGCAGAGGCCCGCCGGCTGGTCGCCGGCCGCGGTGTCTTCGAGACCCTCTGGGCCTACGCCCTGTCGTGCGCCTACGACCCCGAAGCGGCCATCACTGCGTGGCCGCGACTGATCGAACAGCTGGCCCCGCATCGGCAACGGAGCCGCAGGAGCCAGACGGAGGATGAAGCCCTGGCCTGGTGTGTTTTCATCACCGCCTGCGAAAGCACACTGTGGGCACTGCACGGCTCCAACCGAGCGACCCTGCGCACAATCCAGCATGTCGTCCAGAGCCTCATCGACCTGGTCCATCAATCACGGCAGACAGGAACCGCCTCGCCATCCCAGGCCCACCAGCTGCGACAGCATATCGACGAAGCCATGAACGCAGATGGCCGCCCATGGGCAGGTTGTACCGCGTGCCGCCACGTCTGCCTGTTCAGCCCCTTGGGCGAGCGTCTGGCCGACACGCCCGGCTTGCGCAAGACGCTGTCCGATCTCTACGCCGCAAAGGCCCCGACCCAGGCAATCCGCGATTTCTGCAGGCAGCGGGCTGCCGCGGTCCTCTTCACCCCATGCCCCGACATCGTCGACTCGCTTGGACTCTGCGCCCTCGTTCATTGGACAGAACAGACCCACCTCGCTCCGACGACCGCTATCGCCGACGTCTTCCCGACGGCAACCTGATGGTGTCCTCGGGGGACCTGCCTGGCCCAAGAACGCCACGCGATACCGCGTCGCCGCCGGCCGGCAACGCCGCCTGAGCGCTGTCCAGCAGTTCAGCCTGACACGTGTCGGCCGCAACGGCCACAACCCTGACAGCGTACTCCTCGAAACCAAGCACCCCGCCCGCCTTCATCGGGTCCGGAATGGGATGCCGCTTGGCCTGAACGGTCAGCTGCTCACCGCGACGTACACCATCTCGCTCGCCAAGCGTGATCGTCACCGTAGTTGAACCACCTCCGCGAGTGACCGAGGTTACCTGCCCCGCTGTTCTGGGTGGTAGGACCGGGCCTCGGGAAACCCCGGGAGAGACACTTCCACCAATTCGTCCTCGCGTGGCTTCTCTCTGCACCCGCGGGACTTGATTCGTCCTTGAGCCGCCCTGAGTGGCTCCGGGCGAGGGTTTCGGCTGAAACGGCTGAGGTGTCACCGGGCCGGCCTTGCCCGGCTGCCCTCGATCGACGACCTGCGGAACCGGTTTCGCGGCCGATCCGTCCGGCTTGCCCCGAACGGCCATGCTGATGAGCAGCCCGGTCACCGCCAGGACCGCCAGGATGGCGGCAACGACGCCACCTGTCCCCAAAAGCCGCCCCACAGTCCAGGGCCTTGCGGGAATCACATCGCCTTCGTCGTCCTCCTCCTCTTCGTCCTCCTCTTCCGAGATCGGCAGCTTGCCCTTGAGCATCATCAGCAGCAGCGGGTCCAGCACGCGACGCGGCGCGATCTGGGTGGTCAGTCGTCCTTTGCCGGTGTCCGGGCTGGCCCCAAGCGCCGAGACGATCGCAAAGCTCACCGAGGCGAAACTGTCTCGGGCAGTGTTCAGAAACAACTGGGCTTTCAGTTCGTCCTGCGTGAACCGCTGCAATTCCTGGGAAACCGCGAACACCTTGGCTAGGTACTTCTTGGGATCCTTCAGTTCGTCCGAATCCTCGTGGCGAATGTACTCCTGCAGCGCAGGTTTCATAGCCAGATGGGAAGCGATCAGCTCATCCGCTTTGGTGTACACCACAACCAGGTGCTGGCTTCGCGTGTCGCCTTGCAGGCTGTTGTTCAGACCTAATACATAGGCGCCCAACAGGTGGTGCAGGCCATCGCTGAGCGTGGGATACTGTCGCTCCAGTGTGCTCAGGCTCACCAGGAATAGCACCGTTCTGGCCTGGGATAGGAATCGAGCGTATTGTCCGATGCTCTGGCCGGATATAAACGTCTCACCACCCACGTCGTACAGGCAGAGCGTCGAACCGCCCAGGGTCGGCACGTTGGCCAGCCGCAGCAACGTGGGTCGAGTGAAATTGCCACCCGCAGCGGTGGCCTCGGGCAAAATTCCCTCCCGTAATTTGGCCATGTTGCTCAAAACCGTCTGCAGGCTCGGATCGTCAAGCGCCAGGCTGTGGAAGTGCTTCCATGCCTGGGCCAGGCGATCACTGCGCATTTCATGCAGCAGGGAGGCCAGCAATACCGTCTTGCCGTGCTTGGTGAACCCAACGAAGTTGCCCACAACCGGCGGGCACTTGCGGTAGTCCCGCACGTACATCCTGGGTATTTCTTCGTTGCACTCCGGGCAGCGATAGACGCTGTCGCCACGATTGCCCGACCCCGCGGGACCAGGAACGGCACTCGCCGGGACGGGCCCATCGGACACTCCCGAAGGGCCGGCCGCGGTGAGCTTGAACGTCACTTTGCGCACACAGTAAGGACAGAACATCGGTGACATCGTGGTTCTTCCTGCTGAGGTCACATGCCAAACTTGTGACGTAACTGGGCAAAGAGCCCTCGTTCCTTCAGAGCCTCCCTGTACGCGCTCTCAAGTGTCTCCTTGAACAGGCTCCTCTTGCTCTTCATTCGCTTGCAGAGACGGCGCAGCTCCTTCAAGTCCTCCAGCGGCAGTCGAGCCAGCCGAGGCTCCAGCAAATCAAGTGCCGCGTCCTCGCCGGCTTGAAGCAGACGATCCACCAGCCCGGGCAGGGGTATGGCATGAGCCCTGTCACTGGCCAGGTAGCCGCGAAGGAAAGCCGTGCCGCGCCCCGGCTGAACCAGCCCAAGCACCTCGGGCAGACCATAATCGAGAAACAAAACGCACGCCTGCTCATAGCCGGCGTCGTCAAAGGCTCTCCCGGCTCGCTGGATCGCGGCGTCTTCACCTCCCCAAGCTGCCCAGAGAAGCTGAAGCTTCCGTCGGGGATGGGCCTCGAGAACAGAACCCAGGGCCTTCAGCTCCTCGGCCGCCGGACGCCGGAATCGGTTGGCCGCGTAGTGCTCGAAAAGATGCTGAAGGAGTGCCGCGGCCTCAAAGCCACCGCCCAGACGCTCCAGCATCTCAGCCGGAGTCATGCCCGCCATGACTGAATCAACCAGTCGATCGGCCAGGACGCCGCCAATCAGCCGGGCCATGCGGTCCCGCAGCCCACTCCGTACGAGCTCTGGCCCGGCCCTGCACACTTCCTCGATAACCCTCGGAGGTACCGCCTCACCCAGAGACTCGCCTGCCAGAGCCCGCGATACGTGATCGACTCCCCCCTTGTCGCGGACAATCTCATCCAGGCGACCGGCCGCCAGCTTGGCGGCCAGCCAGCATTCGTAGGCGTCGGCAGGTTTCCAGGAAGGGTTGTCGTTGATCCGGCATTTCTCGGCATCGACCATAATGAAATTGCCGAATCGAGGCGGCTCCGGAAGACCAACCGCCCAACAGTAGTTCCCGTGGAGATTGCACGGGTTCCTGTGGGCGTCCACGAAGTAGGTGTCCATCGGGCACTCACCGTAGCGAGCCGGAGGAAGCATCGCCTGGGCAACACCCATGACCGCCAGGATCGACTCCGGCGACCCTGTCATCGCCAGGGCAGTGTTCTTCTCCGCCAGTCGTTGGGCACGCAGAGCGTAGAATGCCAGCTTGCGCAGCTCCTCCAGCGACCACCGCCCGGCTTCAGACGGCGGAACAGGATCAGGCACCGCGATCGTGACCGGAGGAGCGTCACCCGATCGGCCTTGATCGACCTCGAGAGCCCTTCGGAGGTCGGTGAGAAACGGAAATACCTCGAAGACAGCAAGGGGAAGCAGGCCCGCTCGAATCAGGTCCGCCGCGACGAACACCACCCCGTGGGCGATGCTGATCAATCTGCCGTGGTCATCGGTTTCCCCGAGTCGAGTGATCCGGGCCAGCACCAGCTTCCCGCCACGAGTGCCAAAAAACACGTGCTTGGGCGGCGAAGTCTCGGTCGGAAAGTACAGGAAGCGAGCCTCAATCTCCGGGAGTTCAGTGTCAGAGATGATCGCTCGCGTACAGCACAGCGTCTGGTACCCGTCCTTGCCGCTTCGCGAACGATCCTTGCTCAGCCGCGTGTACAGAATCTGGCCAGCTCGAAGTTCGATCATGGAGGTACCACCTCGCTTACAGCGGGCACCAGAGCCGCATTCCGAAATCTCTCAGCCGCCGGTCACGGTGGATCGGCCGAATCGGATCACTCCGAAGAGGATCGATGAGATATGAGGCGAACTGCGGCCGGGGTTCGCCTAAACCACCCCATTCATTTCCCAAACTCACCCATTCCAGCAGCGCACCGCTCATCAGGGAGAGATCGAGCCATGTCCTCGGCTTCAGCTGGTGTGCAAGCAGACGCAAGGTTGCCGCCGCAAGCGGGTTCAGATCTGAAACCGCCCATGCCTCCAGCCCGTCGGGCGGAAACGGCACAGCCTTCAGCAAGGTGTACGCCTGCCGCCATTCCTTCGCCGAGGGAACTCGCCACTTCGGCCCCAGCCACTGGGCAAATGCCTCGACTTCGGACGGGATCACGCCGGCCATGAACAGTCCTTCCCGATCGGCCTCAGTGGCCCGCACCGGCGAGACTCGCCAACTGGTCTCCAGAACTTCCTCGTACCACTCGTCACCGAAGCCGCACGGCTCCGCGAGAAAACACTCGAACTGAACCTTGGTCACGGGCAACAGGTGCATGGCCGCGCCTAGCTTCGGCATCGCCAGCAGGGGGAAGCCGGTTCGATCACAGGGCGACGCCATAAACGCCTCCTCCGAGTTCCAGGCATCCGCCCATGGACTGCTCAGGGTGTACCCGCCACTGACGGCTGAGTGGATCGAAGACGATCGGGACCACGCCACCGGGCTGATAGGCGGCCACGCGATCCGGCCCGGTCGCGATCACCTCCCAGGGGTAGGCATAAGCCGCCAGACCCTCGGCCGATTCGGCTACCAGGATGAAACCGGACCAGTCCGGTACGGCCGACCGACACATCCGGGGCAGGACGGCGGGTCCGCACGCTGGCCCGTCCGTCGCAGTCAGGTAAAACGGGTGGGCTTCCTCGGCAGTGAACAACCGCACCGGCCGGAGTTCGCGATCGAAAGACCGCGCTGTCTTCAGCGGCACCTCGACCTCCCGACCGTCGGCATAGGCGACTCTCGCCGCGGGTGGGCCGTCCCCGTGAGCGAGGAAGCCGACGCGGGTGGAGGGCTCCGCGCTTCCCTCGAGTCGCAACGCCGCCCCGTCGCTGCCGAGTGCCAGCCGGTACCCATCATGGTCCCAGCAGATCGGCAATAGACCCCGCCCGCTGATCGTAACGCCCGTCACCCGGCTCCAGAGCTGGTCCACCACCTCCTCCGCCTGGCGAGTCGTTAACGAGGACCAGGAACCCTCGTCCGGCCCGAGTCTCTGGCCCACACTGGCCAGAAGAAGCCGGTGACCAAGCATCTCGGCCTGATCCTCAAGGTCGAAAATCGTGCCCGTCCCGATGATCACGACCCGATGCTCCTCGGTCGGGCAGGCTGCTCGGAGCACCGGGTTGATCAGGCTGCAGCGCCCCAGGTTCTTCTTCCATAACTCGGTCTTGCCCGCGGAGAACTCCTCGGCGGAGAACAGCTCGGTTCCGCCCAGGAAAGCCGCTCGAACAGCATCGGAATGCGGTAGGGCGGCGATGATGCCTGAGGCTAGTCCGAGGACCTCCTCCTCGTATTCCTCCGCGCTTTCCGAGGCGTCCAGGACCAGCAGCACCTTGGGTATCGTGGTCAGCTCGAGACTGAACCAGCGAATGTGGCGATCCATGGCTCGCACGGTCTTTCACTCCTCGTGTGAGGCAAACCCCTACGCACTCGTTTCCTCGCCCTGCAGGGCGCGTGCGGAATGCTGCGCCCTGGCCACCTGGAACACGGCATCCAGCATGTTGGCGGTGTGCTGCGACAGGCTGATCTGAGGATTGATCGTGCATCGCCGCCTGCGACCACGCCGTTCAGCGTCCGGGTCGTTCGACACCGCCATCACGAACCGCTCGACTTGCACGTCGTCGGCCTCGTGGATCTCAACCCGATCAAAATCAAAGAGCCCGCCCCGCTTGTCGGCATTGACGTAGAGGCGTCCGCCCTTGACCATCGATGCAGAGTTCCATTTCTGGTGCAGGATGGCAACGACCTCCTCGAAGGACTCCCAGTCGTCCCCATCCGGGTAGTCACGACGGCAGGACCGGCACCGATAGTATCGAACACCCAGCGACATGTCGGTGTACAACTCCACTCGCGATAGGCAGGGGCCGCACAGCGCCTGCCCCGGCGCCGATTCTTCATCGCCGTCCAGGCCCTGAACCCGTGCGGTGAGCAGGGCCCTCAGCTTGTTCATGTACAGACGGCGCAGCAGCTCACCGACAATCTCAGGAACAGTGGCCTCGCGTTTCGCCAGGTAGGCCAGCCAGCCGGCTTCGAGGGCGATACTCAGGATCAACATGTGCAGCACCCACATCATCGTCGGGTGCGCGTAGCCGTGACCGTACAGCCAACCGGCTAGATCGTAGCGGCGGTAAAACAACCAGGGTAGCCCGCACAAGGCCGCGTAGATCACGTAGTCCATCGAGGAAACACGCCGCGATGCTTCAATGCCTCCAAAACCACCCAACACAATGCATACCCCGAAAGCATTGGCGGCGAATAGCAGCAGCGGCCAGAGACAGATCCAGCTCAGCAGGTAGTTGGCCAGCCCGACAACCAGGATGAGACCGATCAGCACCCCCAGGGCCGCCCCCCAGAAAACCAGCCAGCTCAACAGCATGCCCCTGACGTCCAAAGCCATCGACCTGTGAGTCTGCCGCAACAGACTCAGCAGCTTCGGAACGGCACTGGCATCCTCCGGCAGCGATCGGTCCAGCGAGGCGGTCAGCTTTCGCCACCAATGGACGACGCCCCTTCCCGACATGGGAATCACACCAGCGGGTCCCACTTCCGTAGCCGGGCCGTCACGCAAGACACATACCTCTCAAAGACGATCCTCGTTCACTCCAGAAATCGCTCGCGGACCTTGGTCCACGAGCCTCGGAGGAGATCCTGAGCGCGGGATTTCCAGTCCGACGGGGCCGAAGCCGGCGGCGATTCATCGGTCGATCCGCAGCTCTTGCACCTGGTCAGAGAGTTGGCGATGAGCAGCAGAATCGGGTCCAGGACTCGCCGCGGCGCAATCTGCGTCGTGAGCCGCCGCTCCTGGGGGGCCGCGCCCAGAGAAGAGACGATCGTGAAACTCACCGAGGCAAAGTTCGCCAGGGCCGCGTTCAGAAACGCCGCCGCCCGCAGACCAACTTGCGTGTACCGATGCAGCTGGCCGGACACGGCGTAGATCTTCCGCAAATACGCCCGTACGTCGGCCAGATCATCATAGGATTCGCTCTTGATATGCTCTCTCAGAACCTCCCATTCTGCCAGATCGGGGAGCATGACATCCGCCATGGTGTATGCAATCACCAGGTGCTGCCGCTCGGTGTCTCCACCTAGTTGCTGAATGCCCAGGATGAACGCGTTCAACAGCGAGAACATGGCCGTCGGTAGGTCATCCTGTTCACGGAGCCGGGGAATGCTGATCATGAACAGGACCGTGTGGGCGTGAACCAGGTAGTGCGCATACTGCTGAATGCCGCCCCCCGACCGGAATACCTCGCCACCGTTGTCGTACATGCAGAGCACCGCACTGCCCAGATGCGGAAGGTTGTTCAGCCGAAGAAGCGTTGGATTCTCAAAAGTCTGCGGCGTGGCTTCCGGCAGCACCCCGCTCTGAAGCCTGTTCATGTTGCCTACCACAGTAGTCAGGCTGGCATCGTCCAGAGCCAGACTGAAAAACCGCGGCCACGCCTCGGCTAGGCGATGATCCCGCAAGGCGTGGAGCATGGATGCGAAAAAGACCGTCTTGCCGTGACCGGAAAAACCAACCCCGCTGCCTACCACCAGCGGATAGCGGTGGTAGTCACGAACGAACATCGTGGGAATCTCGCGGTTGCACGCCGAGCAGCGATACGCCTGACCCGCTGAACCGGGAAAATCCTGCTGTTGCTGCCCCACGACGGGCTCATCGGAGATGACGGTCGCTCCCGCTCGGGATAGCTTGAACGAGACTTCACGGACACAATACGGGCAGATCATCACCCCGATCCTCAACGCCACGACGCGGGTCGGTAGGCCGGAGGGTGCGTCGATAGGAACGTGTCGGCCGGAGACACCTTCCTTCAAACTGACGCATCAGGACCAAAACACCAGTATACCGGATGCCTGCACGCCTGCAACGCCAATCCATGAGCATCCCCATGGCAGTCTCCAAGTCATGAAACGAATCGTGCGACAAGAGTCCTGATCCTCCCGATCATGCGAGTGTCCGGCCACCAGACGCCGCTCGTCTCGGTATGAACAGCCCACTACCGCGCCGCCTGCTTCTCACTCCCGGCTCGCCGTCTTCAGGTTGTCCTTGGCCCCAAAGCGATGCGAAGCCCGGGTCGCTTCCTGCGTCCCGCCGGCATGAACATACTCGCCTGTCGTATCCACTCCAGTTCCCGGCCCATCCGGTTCAGCCAGACCTCGATCACCTTTGCCCGTTCTTCGGCGGAGGTGCCCCGCGTGCCCGCTACAGCCCGCTCCCCACCGGCTGCAGTCCCTTCTCCACCCTTGACGCCAGTCCCTCTCCCCTTCGGGTGAGCGAAGCGGCCCTCGCAGGGTTCCACGGACCGAGGTGCACGCCCTTGATAGGAGCGCGACGACAACCTATCCCCTGGGCTAATAAAGGCCGTAACCGGGCGGGTGTTGTGACGCTTCAGACTTGCCGTGAACGCGTCCTCCGAAACCGGCGAATCCGGTGCTGTTCCGGATGACCATAGGTTCAGATCCCGCACCTTCCTGCACCCGAAAGGTACGCTAAGCCTGACGCTCGGCGCTTGTTGCGTGTTCACTGGCCCGCTAGGAATCGAACCTAGAACTTCCTGATCCAGAGTCAGGCGTGCTACCAATTGCACCACGGGCCAGAAGTCCTTGCCGTGCAAGGAATTACATCGTCTGTGTCGCCGCCGCGAACGTGCCCTCGCCGCCACGCCACCACCACCAACAGCTGCATATTACCCCGGCAGTCAAGACTTGGCAAGAGCCTCCGCCAACCAACCACCGCCTTCCCCGCCACTACCCATCCCCAAGCTCACTCTCGCACCCGCCTCAGAAACTGCTCCAGCGAGTCGGCCACCGCCTCGGCCTGCTGCTGCTGGTAGGTCGAATCGAGCAACCGGGCCTCGTCGGCCGGGTTCGACATGAACGCCTGCTCGATCAGCATGCTCGGCATTTTCGTGTTCTGCAGCGGCGAGTACGCAAAGTTGCCCACCACCCCAAATTCGTTCCACCCCAGACCGAGCAGCCCGTTGTACACCAGTTGAGCCAGTAGACGGCAATGCTTGTCCCTGTAGTACGTGCTCGTACCCGAAACCTTCAGGAAACCGCGCCCGTTGCCCGCTGCGTTGGCGTGGACGGCCACGTAGAAGTCGGCGTTCACCTCGTTCGCCGCCTCCACCCGAGCCGTCAGCGTCGGGTTGGTGTCGCCCGGCCGCACCAGTATCGTCGTCGCTCCACGCCCTTCGAGCACCCCCTTGAGAGCGGCAACCGCGGCCGCATTGACGTCCTTCTCCTTCGTGCCCATGTGCCCAACGGCACCGTCGCTCGAACCACCATGCCCGGCTTCCAGGGCAAACATCAGCCCCTTCAGCGGCGAGGCCGGCTCGGCGGCGAGGGCCGGCGGACGACGAATGACCAGGGTCAGCGACTTGCCGTCGGTCTCCAGCCAGTAGCCCCAGATCTGCTTACACTTGAGCGGGACCGTGAGCCGGTACCAGTCGTCCTCCATCTGCTCCCCCGTGATCGTACCCACCACCCGGGCGCCAGTCTTGTGACTGATCCAGGTGAGCGCATCGTGCGTGTTGAAGAAATCCAGGTAGAGCTTGTTGAGCGGCTCGCTCTCGGAGGTGACCGCTACTACAACCTTCTCCAGTAACGGTACGGTCACCCGGTCGTGCTGCTCGTCACCGTTGATCTCGCAAGAAGTGAAGTAGTTGTGCGGCACCAGCGTCCCTTCCGGCAGCCGGGCCACGTCCTCGACCGGAATCCAGCCGCTGCGGGACCTCGAGAGCCGGATCCTGTAGTTCCCTCCCTGCCGGCCGACAATCTCAAACCGGACCCCACGCGGAATGCGGGCCAGGTAGGGGCCCCCCAGACGAACCGAGTGCAGGCCCATCGTGATCCCCGATCGATCATCCCGGCATTCGCCAACCTGAACCGCGAGAGGATCCCAAACGTCCACCGTGCCCTTCGACTTCGCTTCCATCGTCGGACCGTTCTTCGCCCGACGCAGCGACACGGCCACCACCGCAGCCTTGCCGCTGCCTCTGGCCGGGGCCTTCACCGTCGCCGAGTAGCTGCCCGTCGGTTCCCCCCGATCGTTCCGGGCCTCGGTCAGCGCTAGCTTGGCCTCGCCGCCGAAGCAGGTGGCAAAGCCGGTGCCGCCGGGAGGGCCTACCGCCCGGATCGAGAGCGTCTCACCCGGCAGCAGGGCGATATCGTCAGCGGGCTCGACCACCCTCAGCACGCTCGGCGGCGGTTCCGGCTGCGGCTCCTTGCGAATCACCCTGACGCTGCGGATCACACGCTGACCGGTCGCGTCCGTCGCCACAACTTCAATCGTGTTCTCGCCCATCTCAAGAGGAATGCCGTCGCGGGCAAAGCCGCCGGTCGAGTAGACCTCAACCGCCATATCCCCAACCTTGACCTGAACCCCCGGATTCGTGCGGCCCAGAAGATACGCCACTTCCTGCACCGTCTGGTAACCGTCCGACGGAGCCATGATCCTCAGCGTCAGCGGCCCGCGTGCACCGGCCGGCTTGCCTTGGTCCTGACCGCACGACGAGCCGTAGAACAGAATCGCACCGGCCAGTAAGGCTGCCTCGCATCTCATCATCCGCGCCCTCGTCCATCAGTCAGCCATACGGTACCCGCATCCGCCGGCGAATCAAGCCCGACAACACACGCCGCAGACGACCCCAAAACGCACTCGCCGCCCTCGCCCACCACCTTCGTTAAACCCGACAGCCCCGCCTCACGTCGACCTCTCGCCGTCGCCCCTTCCGTCCTGCCCTTCGGCTCTCGACCGGGACACGCACCACGTTCTTCTGTGAACAAGGAAGCCGCGAAACCCAAACCGTCCCAGCAGACCGAAAGGAGCTCCGATGTCAAGAGAATCAGTAGATTCGACCCAACTCAAAACCTCTTCTCAACGCAGAATCGACGCCAATCGCCGTAACGCCGCCAAATCCACCGGGCCCAGGACTCCCCAAGGCAAGGCCCGCTCCCGCCAGAACGCCTGTCAGCACGGCCTGCTCGCTCAGGCCATCCTCATGCCCCCCAATCAACCCGATGAGAGCCTCGACGAATTCACCACTCTGCTCTCCGAGCTGAATCAGCAATACCTCCCACGCCATCCCATCGAGAGCCTCATCGTCCAGCGCGTCGCCATCTCCTGGTGGCGACTCAGGCGAGCCTACCGCCATGAGACCGCGTGCATCATGGCCCGCCGCGATAACGCTAACCACCCTGCCTACCAGTACGCCGCCAGCCTGAGCCCATTCATGCCCAAACCCCCCGACGCCCAGTCCCTGGCCCTCCCCAGCAACGACGACCTCGATAAGCTCATCCGTTACGAGAGTATGATCAATCGCCAGCTCCGCCACGACCTCAGGTACCTCGAAACGCTCCAGAAAACCCGATCCGAAAGCTCGGGCCAAACCCCTGCCAGCCCGGAACCGGTCGATCCACCCCCACACGCCGCCCCCTGCGCCCCAACGGCCTCATCACCCGTGAGCCAACACCCCAACCACGTAATCCCTCCCCTCACCCCATCAAACTCCAACACCCTTGCCTCGCCTCCCCAGGCTGGCCGCCAGCCCCAAGCCTCTAAAGCCTCTGTCAGGAGGTGCGGCACCGGCGTCTCACCGGTGCTGATTCAAGTCGCTTCTCTGTCTCACCCAATCTACTCGGACAAGCCCCTGCACCCCACCTCGCCGCACTACCCGCCATCGCTCACCCCCGACTCATCACCCCACCCCGGCCGCCAACCAGATTGGTGCCCACCACGCCGGCCAACCACCGAAGGCTGAGTGCCAACCGCCGAAGGCTCAATTGGCTTCGTTTGGCGCCCGAAAACCATCACCTGCCCACACCCCGGGTCAGAGGACTTCCAGAATCGGGCTGACTTCGTGTCGCGAGGCCACGTGAAGCGGAAACGACTTGCCTAGGTACTGCCGGTGTGTCTCCAGGGCCAGCTGCGGCTTGTTGTTGTGCTCGCTCAGGTGGGCAATGGCCACCCATCTCAGCCTCCCACGGGCAGCCTGGATCAGCTCCGCAGCTTCATGATTCGACAGGTGCCCGTGCAACCCCCGAATCCGCTCCTGCAGCTGCAGTGGATACGGACCGGTGCGAAGCATCTCCGGGTCATAGTTGCTCTCCAGGTAGCAGGCGTCCAGCCCCGGCAGCAGACGAACCAGATCCGGGAACGGATGCCCCAGATCGGTCATGATCCCCAGCCGCTTGCCCTCGTGCTCCACGATGAAGGCCACACCGTCCGCCGCATCGTGCGGCGTCGGAATCGTGTGCACGACCACCCCGCTGAACCACAACCTCTGCCCGGCTTTGAAATACCGCACATCGCTCAGCGGGCCCAGGCCGCAGTTCGTGGCCCGATGCGTCGCCTGGGTCATGTAGATCGGCAGACCGTACTTGCGCTGGAAAACCCCCGCCCCCCGAATGTGGTCAACGTGATCGTGCGAAATCAGCACCGCATCCACGTCACCCAGATCACGCCGGTGAACCCGCATCCGGCCCTCGGCCGCCTTCCCCGAAATCCCCGCGTCGAACAACAAACGCACATCCCCAGCCTCGACGTAGATCGAGTTGCCGTTCGAGCCACTCTGAAGCGAAAAGGTGATCACGCCTGCTCGGTCCCTCGGGCACACCCACCGACCCATGATAGACCTTCTCCTGGCCCCGTTCAACCACGGCAGGACGGCCAACCCACTTGCCAAACCATCGCACCAATACGACAATCCAGAACGCCCCGGCACCCGCTACATGGCCGGTTGGACCAGTCAACGGAGCATCGCGATGGGGCTACTGGACGGACGCAAGGGCATCGTCTTCGGCGTGGCCAACGAGCGAAGCATCGCTTGGCATATCGCCCGCAATCTGATCGAACATGGAGCCGTCTGCGGCTTCTCCTACCTGCCCGGAGAGAAAATGGAACGTCGCGCCCGCAAAACCATCGAGAGCGGCGGCGTCACCGATCCCTGGCTCCACCCCTGCGACGTCAGCCGCGATTCCGATCTCGATACCCTGTTCGCGGCCGCACGCGAGCAGTTCGGCACTATCCACTTCGTCGTCCACTCCCTGGCCTTCGCGAACAAGGACTACCTCCAGATCGGCCGGTTCGTCCAAACGCCACGCGACGTGTTCTCCCAGGCCCTCGATATCTCCGCCTTCACCCTCGTCGGTATCGCCAATCGCGCTCGACTCCTCATGCCCGACGGCGGATCAATCCTGGCCATGAGCTACTACGGCGCCGAAAAGGTCATCCCCGGTTACAACGTCATGGGCGTCGCCAAGGCGGCACTCGAGGCCTGCACCCGATACCTCGCCGCCGAACTCGGCTCCCAGCGGATCCGGGTCAATACCCTCAGCGCCGGACCCTGCCGGACACTCTCCGCCATGGCCGTCGGCGGCATCGACGAGATGTTCGACTGGGTCGAGAAAAAGGCCCCCCTCCGCCGAAACATCGATACCGACGAGGTCGGCAAGACAGCCGTCTATCTGATCAGCGAACTCTCCAGCGGCGTGACCGGCGAGAATCTCTACGTCGACGCGGGATACAACACCATCGGCCTCTGACTTGCCGGCTAGTCTTCCGCAAGCCGCTCCTCCTCGGGAACGGATTCATCCACCGGACCCTGACGCCCAACGATGTGGATGCGGTCCTTCCCCGCCCGCTTGGCCTGCAGCAGGGCTTCGTCGGCACGCTCAACCAGACTCTCCGCGTCGTGAGCATCCCACGGAAAGGTGGCCAGGCCGCCGCTGATGGTGATGCAGCCTTGGGCTTCCGGCCCAAGCTTGGGGAAGGCGTGAGAGTGAATCGCTTCCTTCGCTCGACGAAGAACCGCAAGCACGTCCGTGGGATGCTTCGAGCCCGGTACCCGAGGTTCGTCCGCGTCCCAGAACACAACCACGAACTCGTCTCCCCCATACCGGGCCACAATGTCGTGCTGCCGACAGTGCTGGCGGAACAACCGGCTGATGTCCCGCAAGATCTCGTCCCCGGCCGCATGCCCGTACGTGTCGTTGAAGTGCTTGAAACCGTCCAGGTCAAAGAGCAAAACCGTCACCCGAAACCGCTGCGCACCCGCCTTCTGCAACAACTCGCTCAACGCCTGCAGCAGGTATCGGCGATTGGGCAGCTCGGTCACTTCATCAATCATCGCCAGCGATTGCCAGGATTGCTGCTGCTCGCTGGCCTCAATCAGATGGGCAATCAGCTGGCCATAGTGACGGAGCTTCTCAATCTCGGTCAGCGAAAAAGGAGACTTCTGCCGGGCGCCCACCAGGATCTGACCCAACGTCTTGCCTCCCGCCATGATCGTCTCGACCACGGCCGCATCGGCCTGCGGATCACCTACGTGGACACACTCGTCCGCGGTCGCAATCCGCACGTGAGCCGTCCGCATCGAACCGGCAATCCACTGGCAAAGCCGCTCCAGAAGCGGTCGCTGCCCTTCACCCATCCGGGCCATCACCTCGGCCAGACCAGTGAGCTCCTCCCACGAGGGAGTCGTCGCCGCCAGCGGCAGCGAGGCCTGGCGGGCGGCAACGGCCGGGGAGGTCAGACCCAACGCCTCGTCAAGCTCCTCACCACGCGGAGGATAGATCAGGTAGTCGTCGGCCCCGGATCCCAGAACGCTCCGAGCGGCTGGCTCCCCGCTCGGACGACAACACAGCACAATCCGCGAGGAGGAGCCCGCCGCCTTCCGCAAACCGGCTACCGCCGACTCGAGCTTCCGGGCATTCGGGTCAACACCAACCAGCAACCCCCGGGCGGGCTGGTTCGCCAGGGCGGCAATTCCGGCCAGATAGGTCGGACTCTCAATAACGTTGAACTGCGGATAACGAGCCCGAAGCTGAGCTGCCAGGTCACCAGGATCACAGACCACCGCCAGGCGGCTCCGATCCGTCACGTTCCAGAAACTGCTCGGCAACCTCATCCTTGTCGCCCCTGCCGTGACGTGGACCCAGATTCGCTGGACTTGGCCATCAGCGCCGCTAACTCATCCGCAGTCAACTCCACGGGCAGCGGAGTGGCCAGCCGAGCGGGCGAAGCCGCCGAAGGAACTCCTGGCTCCCCAGGCGAAGTCGACTTCGCGGCGTCCACGGGCGGAGCACTCTGCACCGGCGACCTGTTGCCCGCCGACGCCGGGGGAATACGCTTGGGCCTGCTCGGACTCGGAGACCAGGGAAACGGAGTCGCCGAGGTCTCCGGCTTCGCTGGCGGACGAGCCTCCTCGACCAGACCGACAAGACGCACGTTCGGACGCTCCTCGCGGACCGGCTCCGCCGGCACAGAACCGGCCTCAACCCCGGCCTCGGTCGAGACCGGAACGGGCGGCGACACCAGATCCGCCCCCTCCTTCACCGAACAGGTCGACGGCTCCCCTCCGTCCACCTCGCTCCGCTCATCCACCGGACCCTCGGCCGGCCTGGGAACCAGGACCAACTCCGTCTGCCGCAACCGCGAGCCAACCGCCGCCCGCACTCCACGCTTGGTCGCCTCCCGCAGGCTGCCCGCCAAAAGGTCACCCACACCGGCTCGCTGCGACCCGGGAGCCGGCCGGGCCAGATCCTCCGCCAGATCCTCCGACGAAAACCGGCGAGCCCCCTTGGCTACCGCCGCCTCTATCTTGGAGCGATGGTGATCCAGCCCGACGACATACACACGAGTCTCCCGGCTGACACGAGCGGCGACGTCGAAAAAGTCCATCTCCTGCCAGTCGACGGCCTCAAGGTTGACAATCAGAGCCACCGGGCGCTGACGGCCGGTCAGCGCCGCCAGAGCGTCGTAAATGTCCGGCGAATGCTGGGTCGGATGCTCGTCGAGCCAGACTTGAACCGCGTCCGGTACACCGGCGGAAAGACCCGCCACGTAGACGACCCGAGAGCCGTGCTGCGTCGTGGAGGGCATGGCGACGATCCTTACTCCGTTTGCGTAAGACTCCTCTTCCTGATATTAGAGTCTAACCATCGCTGGGGGTGCGGTCAATCACCAGCGCAATCAAGAGTCTGTTTTCAGGGAGTCTCGCGGATGAGAAGGATCTCGGCTTCCCCGCTCGGCGGGTCCCTTGCGGTGTTGTTGGTCATGACCGGCATGTGCCCCAGCCCGGCCCCGGGGGCCGACAAGACAACGCTGGGAGAAGAAATCGCCGCACGGGTGAACGATACCCAGTGGGGAAAGATGACCATCGGCGTGTGCATCGAAACCCTAGGAGCCCGGCCCAAGCTCGTCTTCGAGCACAACAGCAGGGAATTGCTCAAACCGGCAAGCAATCAGAAGCTCGTGACGACGGCCGCCGCCCTCTGCCTGCTGCCCCCCGACTTCAGCTATCGGACTGTCCTCGCCCTGCGAGGTAAGGACCTCGTTGTTATCGGATCAGGCGACCCGTCCTTCGGCGATTCGCGGCTGGCTGAACAGGCCAGGGAACAGATGACCGCCGACTTCCACCAATGGGCAGCTAAACTGAAAGCCGCCGGAATCAGCCGCATCGAGGGCGACCTGCTCTTCGACGATTTCGCGTTTGAACAGCAGTTCGTGCACCCTAACTGGGTGTCACGGTTCAACTTGCAGACTTGGTACTCGGCTCCGGTAGGGGGACTCAACTTCAACGACAACTGCGTGGACGTGATCATCAAACGGGGTGCAGGCGTCGGTAAACCCGCCCAGGTGACGCTCATCCCGAACATCCCTTGGATCAAACTCCAGAACAAGGCCGTCACCGCCGCAAAGGGCGAACCCACCGTCAAACGGCTCGGGAATGGCCCCCTGACCATCTCCGTGAGTGGCTCCGTTTCGAGAGGAAACAGCGAGGATAACCCGCTCTCCATCGCAGTAACCGATCCGGGCGAGTTCTTCGCCAGCACCTGTCGGACCGCCCTGGCCAGCCAGGGGGTCGAAATCGTCGGGACGACCAGACGACTGCAGATCCGCCAGCCAGGCGAGGAACTGCCCGCCACGCTCAAAGTCATCGCCGTCCGCGAAACCAGACTCAAGGATATCCTCTGGCGCATCAACAAGAGCAGCATCAACATGTTCGCTGAGGCCCTCCTGAAGTCGCTGGGAGCTTGCCAGGGACCGGGCCAATCGCCTCGGCAGGGGACCTTGGAGAACGGCCAGGCCGCGGTCCGCAAATTCCTGGGCACCCTCGGGCTGACCGAGGATCTCTACGTGATCGACGATGGCTCCGGCTTGAGCCATGAAAACCGCATCGCCGCCGCCGCCCTGGTACGCGTCCTCCAGCATATGGACCGCCACCCCGCCCGGGAAACCTGGTGGGACAACCTGGCCGAGCCGGGTGAGACCGAAAGCACCCTGTCCAGGCGGATGCGAACCATGAAAGGCAAAGTGTTCGCCAAGACCGGCCACATCGCCGGAGTCAGCACCCTCAGCGGCTACGTCATCGGAGCCAACCAGCAGAAGTACGTGTTCAGCGTGCTGTGCAACGATACCCAAAAGACCAAACCCAACTCCGGGGGCGGCAACACGCTCCAGGACCAGATCTGCCAGCTCCTGGCCAACTGGGGCGACACCAGCACGCGGACCGCCCACTGAGCTTGGCCCGCTACCGGGGAATGTCCAGCTTGCCGGCGGCCGCCTCCGGCGTCGCTCGAAGGTGAATGCGGTACAGCTCGAAGAAGGTCGGGGCGTCAAGCAGTTCTATCCTCGGATCAGACGCCCGGGCCTTCTCGTACACGGCTCTGTACCACTCTGGACCTTTTAAAACTGCTCTAAACCAGTGAAAAGGGAGCTTCGCACGCAGCCGAACCCGCTCGACAACCGTTCTTGCCGCGACGCCGGGACTGTCTCCCAGATCGTGGCCGGCACGCAGGACGGGCATGTCGCCGTGCAGCAGCGATGGGGGAATGTCCTGCGGAACAATGCCGTTCGGGCTGAACCGGGCGTAGGCGTCAAGCCCGTCTCGCTTCAGACCCGGTGCAAAACCGTCAATGACGAAGCCGGTCACGGTCATGCCCCATCGCCGGTAGAGCGGTTCGCAGTGCCTCGCCCAGGCCTCCACGCCGCTGGGCAGGCCGGACGACGGGCGAGGCTCTTCAAGCGAACCCGGGTTGAGGTATCCCGCCCCGTTGTCCGCGGCCACAAAGTAGTCCTTGGAGGTGGCCGTTCGCCGCATGTAGTCCAAAGCCATGCCCGCCCGACGCTCGGCCACCGGACTGATCGACCACATCATCGGCACCTTCCCCCGGTCCGGATGATCCCCCAGTACTGGCATCCACTGGTATATCCATGCGGCGGAATCGAAATCACCCACGTAGAAGATGATGAACTGACGGCCGCCGAAGTCAATCCCACCGTCCGGCGCCAGGTAGCCGCGACGGCCGAGCTCCTCGTGCGTGACCCACTTCTGCGGATACTCCTTCCGGAGCGGGAAGTGAGCGAAGAACGAGCCGTTGGCCATCGCCCCGAAGACAATCGCGTCGGCGTCTACGTAGCCGTTGTAGGAACTCACGATCTTGGAGGTCTCCCATTCGGTCGCTACCCCCTCGTGCTTGCCGCCGGCCTTGGCGTGGTTCGTGTACTTGTACGCCCAGGGAGTGAACCCCCCGATGTGAACCATCCGCTCCTTGCCGCCACGCTGGTAGGCGCTCAGCAGCAGAGCCTTGAAAGTGGCCAGATCGCATCCCAGCCTCTGGCCCGGATCATCGACCGGAGTCTCGTCTCCCCAGATGCTCAGGTCGAAGAAGAAGCCCCTCCTCGCGACGAAGAAGTCGTGATTGGTCAGGGTGTGATGGTTGGGCGACGCCGCCGCGGGATTCTTGAGCCAGTACTGGTCGATGTAGTAGCCGGCGTACGTCGCGTCCACCTTGCCGGAGTCGATGTAGAAGTGCTTCAGCCACAGGTAAGCGTCGCATTTGGGACTGCCGGTCGACGGAATCTCCGTGCCGGGAATCGTGCCCTTGCCGGTGAAGATCGAGCTGCCGTCCTCGTTGAGCAGCCGCCTGACCACCGGCAATCGCGGGCCGCCGGTCACCAGCTTGCTGTAGAGACTGTCCGCGTCGGGGTCGTATCGAATGGCGATCAGCTCGTCAATGCCCGCAAGGGTCGAGGCCAGATTGCTGGTCGCGGTTACGTTCGGGTCATACACCACCACACCCTTGATGAACCGGCGGTAGGCGTTGACCAGGGCGAGAATGTCCGGAATCGGCTCGCGTGCCCGATCGTGCAGCCATTGCCCGGGCTCGGACATGCGCTTGAGCCAGTAGTCGTCGATGTTCATGCCGTGAGCTTCGACGAATCGGATGTACAGGTTGGCCGCCTCCCGGTTGACGTTGCCCTGGAGCGTCGCCACCGCATGACAGTGATCCCACGCCCGGGCGACCTGCCGGGCATCCTGGGCGTCGAAACGCAAGGCGTAGGTCAGATCGTAAAGCCCCATGGGCTGGACAGGGGTGGCGGTCAGAAGACAGCTCGACAACAGCACGATCGCGCACATCGTTACCGTCCTTTCGTCCCCGATTGGCATGACCACAAAGGTGAGTTCACCGCAGTCTGCCCGGGCAACCCGGGGCTGTCAAGCGAGCTGGACAGCCTCAAGGCGCGAAAGCATGGAGGAAGGCAAGGGCAACAGAGCAGGCAAAGGAAGCCAAGGAAGACGGAAGGCGGGGCGACACCACCGATGATCCGGGTGCCGCAGACGAGAATAGCCGAGACAAGAGGACGACGTCCGCGAAGGAAGCTGTATACTATGCCCTGGCCAGACTCGGCCTGCTCGATGGGCCGGGGCATCTGAGCCGCGGTTCGGTCCTGGCCGGGATCGTGCGGTGCCGAGAAACGGAATCCGAGGAACCACAATGAGACTGTCGCTGATCGTGGTATTTGCGGTATGGACGTATGTGCCGGCAAGCCCGGGCGCTCAGCAAACCCCGCCCCCGCCGAACATCGTGCTCATCTTCATCGACGACATGGGCTACGCGGACATCGGCCCCTTCGGAGCCCAGGGCTATGCGACACCCCACCTCGACCGACTGGCCCGGGAAGGCCGCAGATTCACCAGCTTCTACGCCAGCCAGCCGGTCTGCTCGGCCTCGCGAGCTTCGCTGATGACCGGCTGCTACAATGTGCGAATCGGCATTCTGGGCGCCCTCGGTCCACGCGCCGAACATGGCATCAGCGCTGGTGAAGTCACCCTTGCCGAGATCTGCAAGCAGAAGGGCTACGCCACCGCGTGTTTCGGCAAGTGGCATCTGGGTCACCATCCCAAGTTCCTGCCAACCAATCACGGCTTTGACGAGTACTTCGGACTGCCGTACTCCAACGACATGTGGCCCTTTCATCCAGATGTCGCCGACCTGCCGATGGAAGCGCGTTACAGGAAATGGCCCCATTTGCCCCTGATCGACGGGAACAGGATTGTCCGACCCGGGATGACCGGCGGCGAGCAGAAGATGCTGACGACCTGGTACACCGAGCGGGCCGTCAAGTTCATCGATCGCAATAAGGACCGGCCTTTCTTTCTCTACATCCCTCACTCCATGGTGCATGTACCTCTCCATGTTTCCGACAAGTACGCCGGCAAGTCGCAGCGAGGCCTGTTCGGCGACGTGGTCATGGAGGTGGACTGGTCTGTCGGCGAGGTGGTGAAGGCCGTCCGCCGAAACCGCCTCGAGGAGCGCACCCTGGTGATCTTCACCGCCGACAACGGTCCCTGGCTGAGCTATGGCGAGCATGCCGGATCAGCCCGGCCGTTACGAGAAGGCAAGGGCTCGACCTTCGACGGCGGTTTTCGCGTACCCACGATCATGTGGTGGCCGGGAACCGTTCCCGCCGATTCGGTGTGCAGTTCGCCGGCCATGACCATCGACATTCTGCCTACGATCGCCCAACTGACCGGTGCCACCCTGCCTTCCCACAAGATCGATGGCAAGAGCATCTGGCCGCTCATCCAGGGCCAGGAGGGTGCAGTGTCACCTCAAGCCGCGTACTTCTTCTACTGGGGCGAGGCCCTGCATGCGGTCCGCATGGGCCGATGGAAACTGCACTTCCCGCACCGCTATCCGACACTGGGCGGGCGCCAGGGCGGCACCGGGGGAAAACCCGTGGCCTACAAGGAAGCCGAGATTCCACTGAGCCTCTTCGACCTGGATAGCGACATCGGGGAGACAACCGACGTCAAGGACCGGCACCCCGACGTCGTGGCCATGATGGCCAACCTGGCCGACCAGATGCGCGAAGACCTCGGCGACTCGGCCAGGAGCATCATAGGATCGGGCAAGCGCCCCCCAGGCCGGCTTGAGCAGGGCGATGCGCGTTTCGTCGTGCGCGATGGCCGGCAGACGCTCAGCGAAGCGCGATCGCCCGAATGACGACCAGCGGCCGGCGGACGTTCGCCGGAAACGAAGCATTGTCCGCGGCTAGACCAGAGGATACAATTCTAGGTCTGGATCGTGGCGGCACAGTGCCCAATGCAGCATCCGTGAAAGGAGCAGCCATGGCCAATCCCAAGCACGGGACCCGTCCCATCATCGTCGAAGAGACCCCGGGAAAGAAGTTCTACTGTCAATGTGGCCTGTCCGCCAAGCTGCCGTATTGCGATGGGACCCACGCCCGGGAGGGGACCGGGGTCGGGCCCATCGCCGTCGAGGTCACCGAGCCCGGCAGGAAGGCGATCTGTCAGTGCCATCAGAGCAGCAACAAGCCGTGGTGTGATGGAACCCATGCACGTCTGACCTAGCAATGCCTCGATCCGATCTCGAAACACGATTCATGCAGGCGGTCACCGGTGAATGCCGGCTGGATCCCGAAGAGGGAGTACTGCTCGGCGTTTCCGGCGGGCCGGACTCCGTGGCGATGCTCTACCTGTTCTGCTGGCTGAACGAGCAGTCCGGCTGGTCGGTGCCGCTGCACGTGGCCCACTTGAACCATCGACTGCGAGGCGCGGAGGCCGACGGTGACGCCGCCTTCGTGGCCGAACTGGCTCGCCACTTGCGTCTGCCCGTGGTCGTGGATACGGCCGACGTGGCCGAGCGGGCACAGGCCGAATCGCTGTCCATCGAGCAGGCCGGGCGTGTGTGCCGCTACGAGTTCTTCGAGCGGATCTGCCTGCTCAAGGGTCTTCAGGTCGTGGCCCTGGCCCATCACGCGGACGACAACGCTGAGACCATCCTGCACCGGATCATCCGCGGGACGGGCACCCAGGGGCTGGCCGGCATCCGCCCGCGGCGGCCACTCAGAGAGGGGAGCGACATTCGGATTATCCGGCCGCTGCTGGCGTTCCGACGGACGGAGATCGAGGATTACCTCCGGAACCGGGGCATCGAGTACCGGCAGGACGCCTCCAACCTTTCAGACCAGCACACCCGGAATCGAATTCGCAACGAGGTCCTGCCCTTCCTCCGCGAGCGCTTCAACCCGCAGATCGAGGAAGCGCTGATCCGACTGGGCGAGCAGGCCCGAGCCATCAACGCCTACCTGGCGGAAACCTCGGAGCGTACGCTGGACGCCTTCGTCATCGAGCACAACGATTGCGAATTGGTACTGCACTGCCCGCCGCTGGTTCGCAAGCCCCGGGCGATCCAGACGCAGCTCATCCGCCGGGCATTGCTCAAGATGGGCTTCCCCGAAGGTGAACTGACTTTCGGTCATCTGAACGCCGTGGCGGACTTGGCCGCCGGCCAGGATGGCAGCAAGTCACTGGATCTCCCCGGCGGGTTCAAGGCCGTCCGGCGGTACGCGCGACTGGTATTGCAGCGGGCATCGGCCAGCCACATTCCGGCGATGCCGGGTGAAGAGGTCCTGGTGGCGGCCGAGGGCACTACCCCGCTGCCGGGCTTTGCCCTGGAGGTCGTGGCCGACCGTCTTCCAGCGGATGAAGCGACCATCGGCACACACCTCGGGCGGCAGGCGGATCGCGAACAGTGTGTCTACGAGGAGTGGCTCGACGCCGAGAGCGTCCACCCGCCGCTGGTGGCTCGAACCCGACGGCCCGGCGATCGCTTCTTCCCCTTGGGCATGACCGGCATGAAGAAGATCTCGGATTTCCTGATCGACGAGAAGATCGACTCGGCTCAGCGCGAGAAGCTGGTCGTGCTCTGCGATCAACTCGGGCCTATCTGGGTCGTACCTCTGCGGATCGACGAACGCGTACGCCTCACCCGAGCCACCCGGCAGATTCTCCGGCTGCGCGTTCGCCAGCTTGGATGAGCAGCACGTTACCCTGGCACGAGGGTCCTGGGCACCTCGATGGGAGGATATCATGGAGAAGGGGCGGACCGATCGCCGTTCAATCCTCAAGTCCGGAGTGGTTGCCGGAGCGGGCCTGGCCGGCTCGGCGTTCGCGAAGGAGGCCGTCGAGCTTGCAGGGAAGCCGCCGCCGGCAATCCGCAAGGCCGTCAAGATCGGCATGACGCCCGGCAATCTGCCGCTCATCGAGCGGTTCACAATGCTCAAGGAACTGGGCTTCGACGGAGTCGAACTGGACAGCCCCAGTACCCTCGAGGTTCGCGAGGTGCTGGACGCCCGCGATCGGTCCGGGCTGCCGATTCACGGCGTGGTCGACTCGGTCCACTGGAACCTGCCCCTCTCTCATCCCGATGCCAAGGTGCGCCGGCAGGGGCTCGATGGCCTGATCGCGGCCATCCGCGACGCCAAGGCTTACGGCGCCGCCAGCGTTCTGCTGGTGCCCGCTACGGTCGACAAGCGGATGACCTACGACGCAGCCTACAAACGGTCACAGGAGGAGATCCGAAAAGTCATCCCTCTGGCCACCGAACTGGGCGTGGTCATCGCCATTGAGAATGTCTGGAACAGTTTCCTGCTCAGTCCCCTTGAGGCGGCCCGGTACATCGACGAGTTCAACTCGCCTGCCGTTCGGTTCTACTTCGACGTGGGCAATGTGGTCCGCCTCGGCTGGCCTGAGCAGTGGATCCGCATCCTGGGCAAGCGTGTGCTCAAGATCGACGTCAAGGAATTCAGCCGGAAGAAGATGAACGAGCAAGGACTCGGCAAGGGCTTCGACGTCGAGTTGATGGAAGGCGACTGCGACTGGCCGGCGGTGATGAAGGCACTCCGCGAGATCGGTTTCTCCGGCTGGTTCACGGCCGAGGTACCTGGCGGGGATCGTGAGCGACTCAAGGCGATCGCTGCCCGGATGGATCGGATCATCGGCGGTTAGCCTGGATGGTGATGAAATCCCTGTCGCGGATCGGGCTTCGGATCGAGACGCCTGAGGTTCGTCGGCCAGACGCCGGCGCGACTCCGGTCGTCGCGGGCGGTGTGCCGGATCGCGCCGGCTGCACGACCGTCGGGGCTTGTCTCAGGGTGCTTCGCTTTGGGTATATTACTTCGCCGTTCATTTGGAGGTTGACGATGCCCTGCAAGGGAGTGTCTTGTTCTGCATTGTGGACCAGCATGTTCATCTTGTACGGAACAGCCGCATGGGCTCAGACCAGTCAGCCGGCCATGGTCGACACCTTTCCCGATACCTGGGTGGCCACCGACGCCCTGGGGCGATCCGTTTCGACCTCTGCCAAGGTTGGCCCGCCGCGCCAGGACAGGTTCGTGGGTATCTTCTACTTCCTGTGGTTGGGTCAGCATGGGACGGATGGCCCTTACGACGTGAGCCAGGTGCTGGCCGCCCATCCGGGAGCCATGACTCAACCATCCAGCCCTCCCTGGGGCCCGGAACGTCACTTCCACTTCTGGGGCGAACCCCTCTTCGGGTACTACCTGAGCGACGATCCCTGGGTCATCCGCAAGCACGCCCAGATGCTCTCTGATGCCGGCGTGGACACGCTCGTTTTCGACGTGACCAACCAGGTGACCTATCCGAAGAGCTACCTCAGGCTCTGCGAAGTCTTCACCCAAGTGCGCAGCGACGGGGGCATGACGCCGCACATCGCTTTTCTGTGCCCCTTTTGGGACCCCGGCAAGGTCGTCTCCGAGTTGTACCGCGACCTGTACCAGCCCCGCCGATATCCGGATCTGTGGTTCCAGTGGAAGGGCAAACCGCTGATCCTGGCCGACAAGGAGAAAGTCCCTCGCGAGCTCCGCGACGTCTTCACTTTCCGCAAGCCGCAGCCCGATTACTTCGCCGGACCGAGCGAGCCGAACCAGTGGGGCTGGCTGGAGATCTCGCCGCAGCACGCGTTCTGTGACCAGAGCGGGCGGCCGGAGCAGATGACCGTTGGCGTAGCCCAGAATGGCACCGGTCGGCGTCTGTGTGCCTTCAGCGAGAAGGACACTTATGGGCGGAGCTGGCACCACGGCCGCAAGGACGAACGGTCGGATTCGGTCAACTGGGGTTTCAACTTCGCGGAGCAGTGGGAACGGGCCCTCCAGGTCGATCCCGAGTTCGTGTTCATCACGGGCTGGAACGAATGGATCGCCATGCGCCTGCCCGAGTTCAACGGCGTCAAGGAACCGGTGATGTTCGTCGATCAGTACACCCAGGAGTACAGCCGGGACGTCGAGCCGATGAAGGGTGGCCACGGTGACAATTACTACTACCAGATGGTCGACTGCATCCGGAAGTTCAAGGGAGCTCGCCCGCTCCCTGTGGCAAGTGGTGCTGCGGGTATCGCGATCGACGGCCAGTTCGACGACTGGAAGAACGTGCATCCCGAGTTCCGTGATTCCGTCGGAGACACCGCCGCCCGGGACCATCCCGGCTACGATCAGGCCGGCCGATACGTCAATGCCACCGGAAGGAACGATCTGGTGCGCGCCAAGGTCGCGACCGGCGGGAACGAAGTGTGCTTTTACGCGCGGACTGAGAAGCCGATCACGCCGTTCACCGATCGGGCATGGATGATGCTGTTCATCGACGCGGACGCCGATCCCAAGACAGGATGGTGCGGATATGACTTCGTCGTCAATCGCAAGCTCAAGGATGCGACCGCGACGGTGCTGGAGAAGAACACGGGCGGCTGGAAATGGGAGCCGGTGGCCGAATTGCAGTACCGTGTCCGGCTGAACGAAATGGAACTGGCCGTTCCGCGGTCCGGGCTGGGGCTTCCGGACGGTTCGGTGAAGCTGCGTCTCGACTTCAAGTGGTTTGACCACATGCAGAAAGAGGGTGATCCGCTGGACTTCACCGTGAGCGGTGACGCCGCTCCGAACGGGCGGTTCAACTACCGATTCCAGCAGTAGGGTGAGACGGCGGCTCCGGCGTTGATTTCGGAGGCCTCTGAATCGCGACGACCGTAAGGAACGGCGTGCCCCGACGGACAGACATTTTGGAGATTCTCGTTCTGATGGGCCGCGCGTGGCTCGTATCCACGGACCGGCGGCGATTCCTGGTGTGGATGGCATCACCCGTTCATCTTGGCCGTGTTTCGAAGAAGACGTGGAGAGACAGGATGGCTGGAACGTCGCGGAGTACGCATGGCCTGCTGGGGGCAGTGGTGCGATGGGGCGAGATGGTCAAGTTCTCGCACTCGGTGTTTGCCTTGCCGTTCGCGCTGATGGCGACTTTCCTGGCCGGGCGGGCGGCGTACCTCGCAGGGCAGGCGTGTCATGTCTATCCTTCGCCGGGCCAGATCATCCTGATTGTGGCGTGCATGGTCGCGGCTCGCTCGGTGGCCATGACCTTCAACAGGATCGTCGATGCCGAACTGGATGCCCGCAACCCCCGGACGCAAGGCCGGGCGATACCGGCCGGCGTGTTCTCGAAGCGGCAGGCGGCGGGGTTCGGGTTCGCGGCCGTGGCCGTTTTTGAGTTGTCCTGCGCCGGATTCCTGTGGCTTGACGGAAACAGCTGGCCGCTGGCTTGCTCGCTGCCCGTTCTTGGTTATCTGTGTTTCTACTCCTACACCAAGCGATTCACGCGGTTATCGCATTTCGTGCTGGGGAGTGCGATTGCCTTGTCTCCGGTGGGGGCGTGGGTAGCCATTCATCCGGGATCGGTAGGCTGGCCGGCCTTGGTCCTGATGGCCACGGTGACGTTTTGGATCGGCGGATTCGACATCATCTACGCCTGCCAGGACGTTGCCGCCGACCGGGCCGAGGGGCTCTACAGTCTGCCATCGCGGCTGGGCGTTGTTCCCGCCCTGTGGATCGTGCGGGCGGCGCATCTGGCCACCGTGGGTCTGCTCGTGTTGCTGGGTGACCTGAGCGGCCTGGGGTGGTTGTACTTCGCTGGCGTGGGCATGGTAGCGGTGCTGCTGGCGGTGGAAAACGCCCTGGTTCGGCCAGGCGACCTGTCCCGGGTCAATCTCGCGTTCTTCACGGTCAACGGGGTTGTCAGCGTGCTCCTCGGGCTGCTGACCGTTGCGGATGTTCTCATGGACCCGAGTCGACGCTGAGCGTGCCGGAGCCTCTGCCTTGAAGACCGGTCCGGGAGCGCCTGGTGCCGGCCCAGGAAGCTCTAAAAAGGGTCATTAAACTCCTTAACACTCCTTTGACATCTATCACACCGGCAGGGTTTCACCCAACGCCGAGCAGATGGCCTCCAGGTCGTCGGCCACCCGGCGGGGGGGGTTGGCACAGACGCCGGTCGGGGTGACCGCCGGTGGGGGAGTCAGGGCCTTCATGTCGATGCCGGTGTGGTACTTGACGGTGGCGTCGGGGTCTTTCAGTTCATGGCCGGTGAGGATGCAGACCACGTTCTCATCCGGGGAGATGATCTGTTGTTTGAGGAGCAGGTTGAGACCGGCGACGCTGGCGGCACTGGCCGGTTCGCAGCCGAAACCGTAGCGGCCGACAAGGGCTTTGTGCTCCAGAATGACGTCGTCGCTGACCTCGCGAACCACGCCCTTGCAGACGTCCAGAGCCCGCAGTGCCTTGGGCAGGTTGACGGGCCGGGAGATCTCGATGGCCGACGCGATGGTGTGTGGCAGGTAATGGCTGTCGTCCATGACCTTGTACAGCGCGGAGACCTTGTCGCGATCGTATCGTCCCCCGTTCCAGGTGACCTTGTGCTTGTCAACCAGCTGGTGGAGCGTATTCGCGCCGGTGGCGTTGATGATCGCCAGGCGGGGGACGCGTTTGATCAGGCCGAGCTCCTGCAGTTCCCGGAAAGCCTTGCCGAACGCGCTGCAGTTGCCGAGATTTCCGCCGGGCACGATGACCCAGTCGGGTACTTGCCATCCGAGTGCCTCCAGGACGCGGTACATGATCGCCTTCTGGCCTTCGAGGCGGAACGGGTTGACGGAGTTCATCAGGTAGATGCCGAGCTTGTCGGCGATCTGCATGACCCGGCGGAGGCAGGCGTCGAAATCGCCCTCGATCTGCAGGGTGAGCGCGCCGTAGTCGAGGGCCTGGGAGAGCTTGCCATAGGCGATCTTGCCGGTCCCGATGAAGACGATGCCCTGCATCGGCGGCTCGCTCTTGTTGGCGAACATGGCCAGCGAGGCGGAGGTGTTCCCGGTGCTGGCGCAGGCCACGCGCCGCCGCCCGAGCATGCGGGCCAGGCTGAACGCCGCGGTCATGCCGTTGTCCTTGAAGCTGCCCGAGGGATTCAGCCCTTCGTACTGGAGGAACAGGCGGCCGGGTTTCATGCCGATCTGACGGCCGAGCGTGTCGCATTGCTCCAGCAGTGTCCGTCCTTCGCCGATGGTGACGACGGCTTCGTTCGGGACGAACGGAAGCAGTTCGCGGAACCGCCACACACCGGAAAAGTCGAGTCGTCCCTCCGACCACAGTCCCTTGGTTCCCCAGCGGTGCTCGAAGTACTCGAGAGAGCGAGGCAGGGCCAGCCGCTCCCAGTCGTAGACGACGTCGAGCAGGGACTTGCACTTGTCGCAACTGAAGAGAATCTGATCGATGCCGTAGGTGGCCTGGCAATCCGGATTGATGCAGATCTGATAGGCTTTCTCGGTCATGGTTGTTTTACCGCCGTGTTGTGCTTCCTGAACGACGAACGGAAGCGGGTTGTGCGGCCCAGTATACGCGTTCTCCCGGGTGGATCAAAGGCGATCGACTCGGCCGGCGCGGCGGTCCGTGCCCTGCTGCCGGCGTGTGGCGCGTTCGAGGGTCTTCTTCTCGGAGCGACTCAGGCTTTGAATGCCCTGATCGTGGACCTTGGCGAGGATGCGATCCACCTCGGCGTCTTCCGCGGCGATCTTTTTTCGCTTGCGTTCCCAGAGTCCCTTACCGAAGAGGCCCCTGCGGCGATCGGGGGCGTCGGCCTGGTCTGCAGACGCGTTGACGTCGTGTGGTACTTCGGCCCATTCGGGGTCGGCGACAACCGCCTTGCGATACTGCATGCTGGTCAGGTAGGCGAAGACGGCCACCCCGACGAGCATGAGGTTCTGATTGAACAGTCCGAACACGCCGAGCAGCACGGCTCCGATCATTCCGGCCGTTGATGCGATCTGCATGGAGCGACTGTAGCCGAGTCGATACCACAGAATCGCCTGCCAGATACGACCGCCGTCGAGCGGGAAGAGCGGCAAGACGACGTTGAAGAGCAGGAGGACGTAGTTCACATAGAAGAACTGATAGAGCAGCAGGAATACGGTCGATCCCACCAGAAGGGGAAGGGCTGCCTCGGACGGATAGGCGTTGAATGGGTTCCAGGGCACGGCTCGAAGCGAGCCGGCCGCGAGGCTCAGGATCATTGCGGAGATCATGCAGAAAGCGAAGTTGACGAACGGTCCCGCGGCAGCGCTGATCAGGTGGGCCCGCGGGTTGTGTGGGACGGAGACCATGGCCAGGCCGCCCAGCGGCCACATGAGGACCTCGTTTGCGTCGCCGCCCACGCGGCGGGCACCGAAGCAGTGGCCCATTTCGTGGAGGAAGACGAGCCCGAAGAGGATGACGAGGTATCTCAAGGAGAACCAGAAGCCTCCCTCGGACGCCGATCGAAGCAGCTCCACGGCAAGGTAAATCAGGAAGATGATGTGCAACTTGATCCGGATGCCGAAGACTGATCCGATCGACGGAGCCCAGGCCATGGGGTTCTCGGTGTTGAAGCCGCCCCAGCGTCTTCGCGGCCCCCCCTGGTCGTGGTTCCAGGTCCGGTCTCGCCAGCTCATGGCATCCTCGATCGGCGGTAATGGTAGAGATGGAGGGCGGCGATGGTTTTGCCGTCCACAATACGGCCGTCGCTGGTGGCGGCCAGGGCGTCAGCCAGGGGCAGGGTTGTGACGCGGATCTGCTCGGTGGCTTCCGGCCGCGGGGCGGTGGCCTTCAGTTCGGAGGCCAGGAAGGCGTACATGAGCTCGTTGGTAAGACCGGGGGAGGTGTAGAAGCGGCCGAGGGGTTCGATTCTGCCGCCGACGTAGCCGGTCTCTTCCTCCAGTTCCCGGCGGGCGCAATCCAGCGGATCCTCGGGCGGCTCGAGGGTACCGGCGGGCAGTTCGAGCAGTTCGCTGCCGACGCTGAATCGGTAGTTATGGATCATGACCACCTTGTCGGGGGTGAGCAGGGGCAGGATGAGTACGGCTCCGGGGTGGACGACCAGTTCGCGGTGGACTACTCCGACGCCTGGGATGACGTATTCCCGGCGTTCGACGGTGAACTTCTTTGCGGTCAGGAGCGTTTGACTCATGGGTGAATCATCGGATTTCGAGCTCATGAAGTCCCGCTTCGCTTGCTGGGGATTATAGGAACCGGTGCCTGGTGTCGCAACGCTCCTTGTCACCCTTGCCGATGCGGCCTATATTGACATCTTTTCACCGGGGCACACGGTGGCGAAGCGGGTAACCATCCTGGGATCAACGGGTTCCATCGGCACGAGCACGCTGGAGGTGCTCCGTTCGTTGGCGCCGGACTACCAGGTGGCGGGGCTGGGGGCCAAGCGTCGCTGGCAGGAGCTGGCCGCCCAGTGTCAGGAGTTTCATCCTCCGGCCGTCGCGGTAGCGGATCCGGCCAACGCCATTCAGATCGCGCCCTTTCTGGACAGTCGATCGGAGCTTTTCGCCGGGCCGGCCGGTCTGGTTGAACTGGCCAGGCGCTCGGATACGGACTACGTGGTGGCGGCGATCGTGGGGGCGGCGGGGCTGGAATCGACGGTGGCGGCGGTGCAGGCCGGCAAGAAGGTCGGGCTGGCGAACAAAGAGGCCCTGGTTGTGGCCGGCTCGATTATTGTGCCCTTGGCGGCCAGGACGGGAGCCGTGCTGCTGCCGATCGACAGCGAGCATTCTGCGGTTTTTCAATCGATGAGCGCGGGGCGGCGAAGTGAGGTTCGGAAGATCTATCTGACCGCCAGCGGCGGGCCGTTCCGAGCCTGGTCGGCCGAGCAGATGGCTGGGGCGACCCTTCAGGACGCTCTGCGTCACCCGACGTGGAATATGGGCCCTAAAATCACGATTGACTCGGCCACGATGATGAACAAGGCCCTGGAGATCATCGAAGCGAGGTGGTTGTTCGATCTCCCGCCGGATTCAATTGAAGTGGTGATTCACCCGGAGTCGATTATTCACTCGATGGTCGAGTTCGTGGACGGCTCGGTCATTGCCCAGCTGGGTTCGCCTGACATGAAGACGCCGATCCAGTATGCTCTGACCTGTCCAGACCGGGCGGACGGGTGTGCGCGGAAGCTGGATTTCTCGACCATCCGCCGCCTGAATTTCGAGTCTCCGGACTTTGACCGGTTCCCGGCCCTGGAGCTGGGATATGAGGTTGCCCGGATCGGCGGGACGGCGGGCGCGGTTCTGAACGCCGCCAACGAAGAGGCCGTGGAGGCCTTCCGCCAGGAGCGCATTCCGTTCGGGCGTGTGGTCGAATTGACTCGAGAGGTTCTCGATCGGCACAATGTCCAGGCGGCACCGGACCTGGATGCTCTGTTGGCCGCCGATGCCTGGGCTAGACGCGAGGTCGCTGAATGCTTGAAGCAGTGATTGGCATGATTGGAGCGTCGGGGGCGGTCGATACCGAGCTGGTGACGGCCGGCATGGGGGCTTCGTTCTCATCCTACCTGGGTTCGATCTGGTCTTACGTGCTGATTTTCATCGGTTTTTCGCTGGTGGTCTTCTTTCACGAGTTGGGCCACTTCCTAGCGGCGAAAGCCTGCGGCGTGCGGGTGCACAAGTTTGCCATCGGGTTTGGCAAGGAGTTGTTCGGTTTTGACAGAGGCGAGACCCGGTATTCCTTCAATGCCCTGCCTCTGGGCGGGTACGTCAAGATGCTGGGGCAGGAGGATTTCGGCGACAAAGAGGACGAACTGATCGTGAAGGACGATCCCCGTTCGTTTCTCTTCAAGCCGCCCGGTCAGCGGATGATCATCGTGTCCGCGGGCGTGATCATGAACATGGTCTTCGCCGCGCTGGTGTTCATGATTGTGTTCATGATCGGCATGGAATCCCCCACGGCGGTGGTGGGGTGGATCCTGCCGGGCAGTCCTGCCGAGCAGGCCGGCCTGCAGGTGGGCGACTGGATTGTCAAGGTTCACGATGAGTGGATCTCCGACCAGAACGATCTTCGAGCCGCCGTCGTGCTTTCCGATCCTGACGAGCCGCTGCACTTGACCTACCAGCGCAAGGATCGGGAGTCCGGCAAGGTCCGCACCGAGACGGTCACGATTCTGCCGGAGAAGAACGCGGAGAAGAATATTCTCCAGATCGGCGTCGCGCCTCCGCTGAACACTTCGATCACGGCGGCGATGAAGGACCTGGCCCTGTCCGACGAAGAGCAGCTGCAGGCTGGCGACAAGATCCTCCAGGTCAACGGGCGTGACATTTCGAGCCTGTTTGAGGCGAGCAATCTGTTGACCGACCTGAAGGGACGTTTCGCGGAACTCAAGGTTCGGCGGGCGGCAAGCGTTTCCGGAGCCGACGCCCCTGGGGCCGTGGAGCGCACGGTCAAGAGAAGGGCTCGCATGGCATTGACCCCGGAAGGCCGGTTCGGCGAATCCAGCGGTCACCTGCTGGGGCTGGTGCCGAGGATCCGGGTGACCGATGTGGTCGAAGGCCAGCGGGCCGACCAGGCCGGGATTTTGCCCGGGGACGTCCTGGTGCGGTGGGGCAGCCAGGTGGCGCCCCGGCTGGATGAGTACAAGACCAGCATTGAGAACAACCCCGAGAGGGCCATCCCGGTCGAGGTGCTGCGCTACAAGGACGGCAAGCCCCAGGTTGTTGTCCTGAAGGTGGTTCCGAAGGTGCCGGGCTGGTTCTCCAAGCGGTCTCCACAGATTGGCGCCGAGATTCTGGGGCACGAGAACGACGAGGTTGTTGTGGCTGACATCCTGACGGAGGGCGTCGAGAAGAACGAGACTCCCGCGGCGCGGCTCAAGGCGATCATGCCGCGAGGTTCGAAGATCACCAAGGTCAACGATCAGCCGGTGGCGACCTGGGACGAGCTGGTGGAGCGGTTCACCAAGCTGGCGGGTACGGATGTCAAGCTGACCTGGGTTCACGAGAACCAGCCGGAGGTATCGGCGACGCTGCACGTTCCTCACACGCTTGGCACGACGTTTGAGCTGCCGGGCGCCAGGACAATCACGTCGATCAACGGACAGACCAACGTCGAGATCGAGAAGGACGGTCGGCGACGCTCCTTCACCGTCGACAGCTGGCAGGGGGCGCGGGAAGTGCTGTCCAAGTGCGTCGGGAAGACCGTGGATATCGAGTTCTGGGATCAGGCCGATCGCGTTCTCCACAAGGAGAAGCTCGCCGTGACCGCGGAAATGGTGGATCCCTGGGTTCTCCGCGTGCAGTACGTCATTGACATCGCTTCTCGATACGAGGTGCAGCTGGTCCGCGAGACCAATCCGGTGAAGGCCATGATGATCGGCGTGCGCAAGACCTACTACTTCATCGGGCAGGCTTATCTGGCCATGAAGCGGATGATCTTCACCCGGTCGCTGGGGCTGGACCAGATCTCCGGTCCGATCGGCATCATCAAGATCGGCAGTGACGTTGCCCAGGCCGGGATTCCGGAGCTCCTCTACTTCCTGGCGATGATGTCGGCCAACCTCGCGGTGATCAACTTCCTGCCGCTGCCCATCTTTGACGGCGGGCTGTTCGTGTTTCTGATCATCGAGAAGATCAAGGGGACGCCCATCAGCATCAGGGTGCAAGTGGCCACGCAGATGATCGGCCTGGTTCTGATCATTGGCATCTTTGTGCTGGTTACCTTCCAGGACATCATCAAGCTCGGCGGGTGGGAATAGACGACCCTTCGGGTGCGGAAGTCGCGCCCTGCGGGTGGCTACTGCGGGAGGGTTGCAGGTTGGGACGTGGCATCAGCACCGCGTTCGTGGCGATCAAGCCATGTGTACCATTGATGCTGTATGGCGTGGCCTCCTTCGGCGGGCCGGCTGGCCGGATCACCGAAGGACTGACCGGTGAGCAGGCAGAGCGAACGGGCGGCAGCGGCCCCGACGGTCGGCGGAGCCCGGGTAGCGACCAACAGTGCCTGGCGGTCAATGCCCTTGGCCACCTCACCGCCTTGAAGCCGGGCGATGGCCTCGACGGCCATGCGGCAGGAAAACGGCGGGACGGTCACCGGCCGCCGGTCGGTGAGCATTCCAATCAGAAAGCGGAACTCCGTTCGGCAGTCGAGGCTGGCCAGGGAATCCATCGCCTGGGCGAGCAGGTTGGGATCAGAGGAGGGATCTCGATCGGCGAGCACTCCTTCGACGGCCATGGGGCCTCCGATCCGCTCAAAAGCCAGGATGGCCGCGGACGCGAAACGCAGGTTCTTGCCGAGTCTGTCTTCGCGCAGGCGATCCAGGACGAAGGTGGTTGGATCGCGGCGCAACGACAGCATGAGTGCCGCGCGCACGACGACCGGGTCGCTTTCGTCGTGCAGGGCGTTGAGCAGGAGCTTCTGGGCGCGCAGACTGTGGCAATCCCGGAGCGCTTCGACACCGAGGATGCGAATCTCCGGGCGTGGGTCGCGCAGCAGGGCGGGGAGTGCGTACAACGACGAGTCTCTGATGGATGTCAGGCACAGGGTATAGTACCGTCGCTCCTCGGGGGTGGACGCTTGCTGGAGTTGATGGACCCACCAGTAGGCCCGTACCTCCATGCGGTAGTAGAGGACGGTCCCCCACAGCGTGATCAAAACGAGGATCACCCAGGTTCGGGGGCGGCGTTTGCGGGCTCGGACGGAATCTGGCGGCGTCTCAGTCAACGTTTTCGAGTCCAGGCCGGGTCCTCGTATTTGCCGCGAAGCTGGTCGGCCAACGCCAGTTCCCCGGGCCCGAGTGCGTCCTGCCGGCCGGTGTAGTCGTGCAGAATAGCGCTCGCCAGTCGATCCAGGTAGCAGTCCATGGCGACGGAGCAGTAGTCGGCCACGGCCGCGCACGTCTGTTGCTCGTGCCGGCGGCCCAGAACCAGCGATCCGTGCTGGAGGACTGCCTGCTTTGTGCGTCGCTGGGCGCTGCCCAGGATCTTGTGGCCGTTCACGATCAAGTCGAAGCAAGTGTGTTGCTCGAAGCAGAAGAAGGGGCCGCGATGGGAGCAGGCACGTGGTGGGGCACCACGGGACACGGCGATCCCGAGGTAGCCGAGCACGGCGGCAAAGCCTTCGTGGACGCGGTCATAGAGGTCGTTCGGGTTGCCCTTGTCGATCAGGGGATGGTCCAGCGGCAAGGTGAGTGAGTAGGTCAGTTCCTGGTCGTGGAGGATAGCCCCGCCGCCGGTCTGCCGGCGAACGACGGGCAGCGTCGCGGCGGGCGGAGGCAGTGAGGCGAAGTCCTGGTAGGACTGGAAGTAGCCTAAGGAGATCGTGGCCGGTGACCAGCGGTAGAAGCGAAGCGTTGGGGGCGACTGGCCGCCGCCCACCCGCTGGAGCAGGGCTTCGTCCCGAGCCATGTTCGTGGGCCCGTCCAGGGGCGGATCGGTCAGCCAGCGGACTGTCGATGCGGATTGGTTCATGTCTCGGGTCACCCCAGTTCGCGGATGTCGCCATCGCGGCGAGCGGCGGTCTCTGCCGGCATTCTACGAGACCGGGGCACGTTCGGCGACAGGCGATGGGGCGGCGGGTGTCGAGGGAGACTCGGGTTGCCAGCACAGGTCGGGCTTGCGGGCTGCGGTGACCTCGTCCAGGCGCCGGACGGGCATGGTGTGCGGGGCATGGTGGAGGACATCGGGATTCTCCCGAGCTTCCCGGGCGATGCTGATCATGGCCTCGATGAACTGATCGAGGGTGGCCAGGGATTCTGTCTCTGTCGGCTCGATCATGAGGCAGTGGGCCACCGGCCAGCTCATGGTCGGCGGATGGAACGAATGGTCGATGAGCCGCTTGGCGATGTCCAACTCGGTCACCCCGCGATCGCGGAACTCGGGCACGGTGATGAACTCGTGGGCGTAGGGGGGCTCGAAGGGCATGGCGTAGTGGCCGCGCATCCGGGCGGCGATGTAGTTGGCGGAGAGCACGGCCTTCTCGCTGACGCCGCGCAGGCCGGCAGCTCCGAGGGCCCTGATGTAGGCAAAGGTTCGCACCAGGACGCCGATCTGGCCGTGGAACGATCGCACCCGCCCGATGGAGTTTGGCCCCAGTGAATCCCATCCATAGGTTCCATTGGGCCGGCGGATAACCTGCGGTCCGGGCAGGAAGCCGCGGAGCTTCTCGGAGACGGCCACCGGGCCGGCGCCCGGGCCGCCGCAACCGTGAGGGGTACTGAATGTCTTGTGCACGTTGAAGTGCATGACATCGACCCCGAAGTCTCCGGGGCGGGCGATACCGAGGATGGCATTCATGTTGGCCCCGTCGAGGTAGAGGAGAGCGCCCTTGGCGTGCAGGATCTCGGCGATGTCGGCGATCTGGGGGTCGAACAGGCCGGTTGTGTTGGGATTGGTGATCATCAAGGCGGCAGTCTGTTCGTCCACTTTGCTGCGCAGGTCGTTGAGATCGACCCGGCCGTCGGGTCGCGAGGACACGGTCAGGGCGTGCCGGCCGCACATGGTACAAGTGGCTGGGTTGGTTCCGTGGGCCGAGTCCGGGGTCAGGACCTTGGGCCGGTCCTGGCCGTGGTGGCGGTGGTAGGCGCTGATGATCATGACGCCTGTCATCTCGCCGTGGGCCCCGGCACAGGGCTGCAGGGTCACGTCCGCCAGACCGGCGATTTCCGCGAGGAAGGTGCGGGTATGAAAGAGCAGCTCCATCATGCCCTGAATGTCCATCTCCGCCTGGAGGGGATGCAGGGCGGTGAATCCGGGCATGGTCGCCGCCCGCTCGTTGATCTTCGGGTTGTACTTCATGGTGCACGAGCCGAGCGGGTAGAAGTTGCCGTCCACGCTGAAGAGGCGGTGGGCGAGCCGGGTGTAGTGGCGAACGAGGTCCAGTTCGCCGACTTCGGGCAGCAGGGGAGCGGACTCGGCCAGGAGTTCGCGGGGGATGGCCTTCTCCCTGTCCACCGGAGGGACGTCGGTGGGGGGCAGTGAGACGGCGGTCAGGCCAGGTGTGCTTCGCTCGAAGATGAGCTTTTCGGAGGGGACGAGGCCTGCTCCGGACAGGTGGTTGGCGGACAGAGTGTTGGATGGATTGGCTTGGTGAACCATGAGATCACAGTGGTCGGGACCACCACTCCTTGTAACTGGCTGCGTCGTGCAGCTGGCCGCTCTGAAGATCCAGAATCAGCAGTTGCCGGTAGCGCTCATTCAGTCTGGCGTACAGTTTGAGCAGTTCCGCTCCGTTGAGATTATTGTCCACATGGATCGCGTCTTTGCGAACGAAGAGCCGGGCATAGCTAAGTCCCTTGCCCAGGTAGTCGATTCCGTCGTCGAGGGCTGGTTTGGCTCCGTCCATCTGCAGCAGCAGACTGCTGACCGCCGCCGGATCGCTGAACGGCACCGCTTTGTTGCGGAGTCGCCTAGCCGTTTCGGGCGCGACGGGGAAGGTCGTAGACGAGTCTACCGGTATCTGGACAAACTCAACGTCGTAACCCACGTCCTTGTTCCTCAGCCTCGCTCCGGGCTCACGACTCATCGAGAGCCGCGACCAGGGCGTCGATCTGTTCGCGGGAGCGTTTCTCCGTGACGGCCACCAGGAAGCAGTCTGCCAAGTGGTCGTACCAGGGTTCGAGGGGTACGCCGGCCAGGATGCCGCGTTTGCGGGCCTGGTCCAGGACCCGCTTGACGTCCTTGGTCGTTCGGACGACGAACTCCTTGAAGAACGGTGCCTGGAATCGCAACTCGAAGCCCTTGAGGCCGGCGATCCGCTCCGCGGCGTAATGTGACTTGTCGAGGCAGAGGGAGGCGACTCGGGCCGCGCCTTGCCGACCGACCGCGGAGAGGTAGATGGCCACTCGAAGGGCGTAGAGTCCCTGGTTGGTGCAGATGTTGCTTGTAGCCCGCTCGCGGCGGATGTGTTGTTCGCGGGTCTGGAGCGTCAGGCAGAAGGCTCGGCGTCCGGCCTCGTCGGTGGTTGCGCCGATGAGCCGGCCGGGCATCTTGCGCATGAACGCCTGCTTGCAGGCCATGAAGCCGGCCGAGGGTCCGCCGAACGACATCGGGATGCCCAGCGGCTGGGCATCGCCGACGGCGATATCGGCGCCCAGGGTGCCCGGCGACTTGAGCAGGGCGCAGGAAACCGGGTCGACTGCCGCAACGACCACGGCGCCGCGCTCATGGGCGATGGCACTGAGGCGGTCGAGCCGCTCGACGCATCCGAAGACATTCGGTGTCTGGATCACGACCGCGGCCGTCTGATCGTCCACCGCCCGCCGGAGATCATCGGGGTTGGTCAGGCCGCCGGCGGTTTCGATCGGGAGTAAATCGATAGGCAGCTCGCGGAGGTAAGTCGTCAGTACGCCGCGGGTATCGGGATGGACCGCCGCGGAGACGACGACCCGTCGTCGTCCGGTGCTTGATCGGGCGATGAGGACCGCCTCGGCCACGGCGGTGGCGCCCTCGTAGAGGGAGGCATTGGACACGTCCATGCCGGTCAGTTGGCAGATCAGGGTCTGGTACTCGTAGAAAGCCTGAAGGGCGCCCTGGGACGCCTCGGCCTGGTAGGGCGTGTAGGCGGTCACGAACTCGCTTTGGCTGGCCAGCGAATCGACCACGGTGGGAATGAAGTGGTCGTAGGAGCCGCCGCCCAGGAAGCAGACCAGCTCATCACAGGTGTGATTGGTCTTGGCCATGCGTTCGAGCTCGGCCAGGAGGGAGAGTTCGTCCAGCGGTTCGGGCAGCTGGAGGGGGCGGTTGAGCCGCAGGCTCGGGGGGATGTCCCGGAAAAGGTCATCCACTCGCCCGGCGCCAATGGTCGAGAGCATGTGCTGTACGTCGTTGTCCGTCAGTTGAAGGTAGTTCATCCCGGTGGCACCCGACTCGCCTGCTAAGGGCGTTCTTGCGTCTCTGGTCCTACTTGCCCGACGTCGAAGGCCGGCGACTGTCGGACATCCGGCAGGGGACTCATCCCTCCTGGAGCATGGTCTCGTAGGCAGGGCTGTCCATCAGGGCCTTCAGGGCCGAGAGATCGGCCACCTTGACCTTGATCATCCAGCCGCCGCCGAACGAATCCGTGTTAACCAGTCCGGGCTCGTCGGCCAGGGCGGTGTTGGTTTCGATCACCTCGCCGGTGACGTACGACACCAACTCGCCGGTGGCCTTCACGGATTCGATTTCGCCGAAGGGCTTGCCCGCGTTGACTTTGGTGCCCACCGGGGGCAGGTCCACGAAGGTGATGTCGGTCAACTGGTCGGCGGCGAACTTGGTGATCCCGATCGTCACCACGTCACCCGCGGCGGCGAACCACTCATGCGTTTTGCTGTACTTGCGATCAGCCGGGTTGGCACTCACTGCGTTGGCTCTCCTTAGGTTCGATGGCTTGGTCTTATGGCTTCTTGTAGAACGGAATGGGAACAACGACGGCGTCGATGGTCTTGCCACCCAGGTCCACGCCTAGTTTCTGTCCGGTACTGGTCAGGGCGCTGTCCACGTAGGCCATGGCGATGCTCTTGCCCAGGGTCGGGGACATGGTTCCGCTGGTGACTGTGCCGACCGCACGGCTGCCGCTGCAGATGGGGGCGCCTTGGCGGGCGATTCGCTTGCCGGTCAGTTCAAGTCCGACGAGCTTTCGTTTGGAGCCGTTCTTGGCGACTTCGCGGAGCCTGGCCGCACCGATGAAGTCCTTCTTGAGATCGACGCACCAAGCCAGGCCGGCTGACAGGGAGTCGGTCTCTTCGGTCAGCTCGTGGCCGTAGAGGGGCATGCCAGCCTCCATCCGGAGCGTGTCGCGAGCGCCGAGTCCGGCCGGTTTCAGGGCATCTTCTCCCTGAGCGAGCCCGGCCACCGCGCCGATGAGCAGGGGGCCGATCGAGGCCGGCAGGATCACCTCGACCCCATCTTCACCGGTATAGCCGCTGCGGAAGACGGAGTAGGGGGTCATCATGAAGGTGCCGGATGTGAATCGGTATCTCTTTAGTTCGTTCAGCGGGAACGGCAGTTTCGGGGCGAGTTTCGGGAGGACGGCGGGGCCCTGGATGGCGATCATGAGTGTGGACTCGGTGACATCCTTGATCTCGATGTCCTTGCCGCTGGCGTGTTGTTGGAGCCAGGCCACGATCCGGTCGTGGTTGCAGGCGTTGCAGACCATAAACCAGTAGTCGTCGTACCGGGAGACGATGACGTCATCGAGGATGCCGCCATTCTCGTCACAGACGTGGCTGTAGCGGGACTGACCGACCTGGGCGTCATGCAGCTGGCGGGTGCACACCTTCTGGAGAAGGGCTTCCGCGTCGGATCCCCGGAACTCGATTCGTCCCATGTGGGAGACGTCGAAGACCGAGCCTATGCGGCGGGTATGCAGGTGCTCTTCGACGATGCCCGCGTAGAGCAGCGGCATGTCCCACCCCGCGAAGTCCACGATCCGAGCGCCCTGTTGCACATGGTAGTCGTATAGTGGTGTTCTTCTCACGGGTGAAACCTTATTCCTCTCATGGGGTCTTGTCAAACGATGCTCGCCAAGGCATCCGCAGCCTTGATACGGCTTGCCAACAATTCGCCGCCGCGTCGAAACACGTCCTCGCCCACGCCGGCGGCTGATTTGATCGCCACGTCGCGATCGAGCCAGGAGGGCATTTGGCGGACGCGATGGTACTCCTTCCCCAGGGCCGACCGGAAGAACAGGGGGGTCGAGGGTATTGGAAAGTCGCTGCCATGGACCAGTTTCGCACGGACTCCTGGAATTCGCAATGTGCGTTTGAGCCATCGGGCCTTGCTGAACATGGCCAAAGCGGCGATATCGGCGTAGAGGGGAGCGCTGGCGAACTCGCCTGCCAGGGCCTCGATCAGGATCCGGTGGGGGCGGGTTGCCAAGGCGATGGGCCACATCGAGGGAGTTGCGACGTGGGCGATGATGACCGTGGGCATATCGCCATCGTCGCGCAGTTGCCGGAGCGTTTGGAGCATGCCCGCGGGGTCGGCGAACTGCTTGTGGTGATGGCCGAGGGTATACTCCGGACCGAAGTGGACCAGCAGAGGGATCTCCAGCTTCGCAGCCTGGCGGAGGAACGCCACGGTGCGCGGATCCTGCGCGTCGATGTTCTGTGTCTGCGGCAACCACTTGACGAGCACGGCCCCGGCCGCGGCCACCTCGGCAAGCATGTCTGCGGCGGTCATGGTCCCGAGCCGCCGGTAGGGGTGGATCGACGCACCGAACAGGATACGGCGAGGGTAGCGCTGCCACAGACTGCGCGCGTAGGTATTGGACAGGTACAGATCGGTGCCGATGGCCGAGCGGTTCGGGCGGGCTCCGACGGCTTGTCCGTCGGTGGTGTGGTACTGATCGAAGGCCAGGACGACAGCGCGGTCGAGCAGCCTGGCGTTCAGGATATGGCGGAGGAGTGTAGTCTCCATGGCCGCGTCGGTTTCCCGCGGGGGGAGTCCTCGGGGCAGGCCGAAGAACCACTTTGCGGCTCTCATGCCGATCGAGTTGTTCATCCGCGGGGACAGGTAGGCGTCAAGCGACAGTGGCTTGCCCGCGGGCTCGAAGCTGAAGCGGTCGTGTTCCTGGCAGGGTTTGGCTATCTGCCCCATGTGACAGTGGATATCGACTCTGAGCGGGGCCGGATCCGACGTCACCGGTGTGACCTCTTTCCTCGTTCCTGGCGTTTCTGTTTCCCGGTTGAAGGTCGTGCGGGTTCGATCGCTCCCGCCGGCAGAGCCAGCTGCAGTTCTCGTTCGGGCACGTTGACCGCCGCGATCGTGATGCGGAGCCTGTCTCCGATGGCGATTCGCCGACCGCTCCGTTGACCGCGGATGAAGCCGCCGTTGACATTGATGTCCCACCAGTCGTCGGCCAGTCCTTCGAATCGCAACAGTCCGTCGACCAGGTACCGCTGGAGCTGAACGAACAGGCCGACGTTGGTCACGCCGGTAACCACTCCGTCTTCCTGATCTCCCAGCCGCTGCTCCAGGAGCCGGAGGATCTTGATCTGGCGCAGCTCCCGTTCGGCGGCCTCGGCATGTCGCTCGGTCGAGCTGCACCGTTTTCCGATCGTGGCCAGCTGGTCGGCGGTGGGCATCGAGGCCCGGTCGCGGCGGCTCTTGAGGCCGCTACTCAGGTAGCGATCGAATGCCCGGTGAATAATCAGATCGGGGTAACGCCGGATGGGCGAAGTGAAATGGGTGTAGTGCTCGCTGGCGAGGGCGAAGTGGCCGATCATCTTGGGTGAGTACTCGGCCTGGGCCATCGAGCGGAGGAGGGCCAGGTTGACCGAGAACGACTCCGGTCGGCCCTTGACCTTGTCGAGTAGACGGATCATGTCTTCGCGGGTGATCCGGCGGGGCATGCGGTGGCCGAGAATACGCAGGAAGCGGCCGAGTTTGTCCTGGGCGTCGCCGGGCGGAGTGGGGTGGATTCGCCGCAGGTGGGGGACTCCCAGACGGGTGAACAGCTCCGCGACGGCCTCGTTTGCTTCGACCATGAACATCTCGATGATGGTGTGCGAGAAGCTGGTGTCCGCGGGGGCGGCATCGATCACCTGGTCGTCGTCATTGAGAACCAGATCGACCTCGGGCAGGTCCAGGACGACCATGCCGGCCGCCAGGCGCCGTTTGCGGATCAGGCGGGCGAGCTTGTCCATGCGTTGCAGGAGGGCGACGACGGGAGACGTGAAGCCTGCGGTGCGGCCTTCGATGAGATCGGTTGCCTGGCCGTAGGTGAGTCGCTGGCTGGAGCGGATGACCGTATTGGCGAAACGGGTTTTCTTGCGCTGTCCCCGGGTGTCGTATTCGATGAAGACGCTCTTGGTGAGTCGATTCTGAGCTTCCTGGAGGCTGCAGAGCCCGTTGCTGAGGACTTCTGGGAGCATGGGGATGACATGTCGCGGGAAATACACGCTGTTTCCGCGGAGGCCGGCTTCGGCGTCGAGGGGTCCGCCGTCGCGCACGAACGCGGACACGTCCGCGATGTGGACGCCCAGCTCGAACCGACCGGAATCGAGGGTTCGGATGGAGATGGCGTCGTCGAAATCCCTGGCGTCATCCGGATCGATGGTGACGATGGTTTCGGTCCGCAGGTCCTCCCGGCGGGTGAGTTCGTGCTCCAAGTCGTGGCCGGCGATGGCCGCCCGGGCATCTGCAAGAGCAGGCTGGGGGAACTCGGCCGGGAAGTGGTATTGGCGGATGATACTGAGGGTATCGATTTCGGGATCGCCGTGTTTGCCGAGGATTTCGGTGATGACTCCCCTGGCGGGGCGGTTGGCGGAGGGATACTCGGTGATCTCGATGACCACCTGGTCTCCGGCCTTGGCCCGGGTTGCCCGGATATCGCTGATATAGACCGGCTCGTGCAGGACCCGGCCATCGGGCTGGACGAGCCAATCGCGGCCTTGCCTGAGGAGTTCGCCGACAAAGCAGCTGGAGCCGCGTTCGATGATTTCGACGATCTGGCCCTCGACGCGGGCGTCCTCTCGGCCTTTGCCCCGGCGGGTGATTCTGGCCACGACCCGGTCGCCGGTGAGGGCGCCCAGCGTCGCCGGGGGCGGGATGAACAGGTCGCCGTGTTCGGCAGGGGACTCGGGGACGACGAAGCCGAAGCCCCGCGGATGGCCGCGAAACACGCCCTCGATGCATCCCGACGCATGTGGCGACGGCGAGATGCAGTTACCCCCGCCGAGGACCACCCGGCCGGCTCTCATCAGCGTTTTGACGGCCTCTCGGAAGGCGGGGTACTCCACCTCCTGGATGCCCATGGCTCGGGCCAGGGGGCGCGCCCGTTGGGGCCGATAGCTCCGGTCGGCGACGTGTCGGAGAATGCGATCCGAGATCTCGTTGCGGGGTTTGTTTTTCATTGTGGCGGCATACGATAACCGAATCTGCCTAGCCCGCCAAGCCGGCAGGGCGGTCGGGCTGCGGATGGCCTTGCCCGGCAGGCCGGTCAACCCGAGAATGCCGGTCCCGAATGGGCGGTCTCGACCTCCCAGTATTACTTGATAATATAATAACGTTCTTACGATATATAGTATTATGGATTCCGCACCGGACGCGGGATCGGATGGACAGCAGGAGAGCACCGTTATGGCACAGCGTCGTCACCGCCCCGCCGGGGGCCGAGTGGTCAAGCCGCTTGCGGCGGCCGTGGGCGAATCGCAAGTTGCCCGGCCGGCACGTGGATCGGCAGCCCGGGGCGGCCGGCAAAGCCGTCGTCCGCTTCCGAGGGGGCAGGTTCAGCGGGCGGTTCTGGCGGTTGAATTGGCCATCCAGGTGACCGAGGGCCGGCGACTGAGACGCGCGGGAGTTCGGGTTACCGGTACGGCGGTCCGGTCCCGGCGTGCGTCGGAGGCCGAGTTTCCAGGCGTTCGGGAGCGAGAAAGGATGGCTCAGCAGGTGGTTCGCGGCATTGATTCGGTGGAGCTGGCCGGGATGCTGGCGGCCATCGCTCATCCGCAGCGGCTGACCATTCTGTTTCGCCTGCTGGCTTGCGAGGCTGTGCACAAATCGCTGGCCCGCGTGACCGGTCTGAAGGCAGGACCCTTGTATTACCATCTGCGCGAGCTTCGAGCGGCGGGGTTCATCGGCCCGAAGGTCCGGGACCTGTATGTGCTCACCCCGATGGGCAGAGAGGTCGTTCTGGCGGCCGTGGCGGTTGGGCGACTTTGCGGCCGAGGGGGATCGGGGAAGGCGTTGCGGTAGTTGGGTTGGATGAGGTTTTGCAGGGCGGGCGGAAAGGGCGAAGAAAGCCCCCCGCCGCAACGTCCCATAATGTATGTTATGTTGCGTTTGAGCCTGCAGGCGAGGATAGGGCGGCTCCATGGTCTTCTTCGGACGCTGCCCCGGGCGGTTTGGGCAGATCCTCGCACCCTACCAGTGCCAGCCCCAGGTCGCACACCATCTTCCGATCGGCCTCGGCCGGCCGGCCACAAGTCGTCAAGTAGTTGCCGATGAGGAAGCTGGTCGCACCAGCCGCGAAGATCCAGCTCTGAAGGTCGCGGATGTTCACCTCTCGCCCGCCGGCGACCTTGAGGTCCTGGGTGGGCAGAATGAAACGGTAGATGGCTATGATCTTGAGGCACTCGAGCGGTTCAAGCGGTCGTTGGCCTGCCAGGGGGGTTCCGGCAATGGGAATCAGGAAGTTGAGCGGCACAACCACCGGTTCGAGGGCCCGCAACTCGAAGGCCAGATCCAGCCGGTCGGACCAGGTCTCGCCCATTCCGAACAAGGCTCCGCAACAGAGCTCGATCCCGGCAGCCTTGAGATTCCGCAGAGCTTGCAGCCGCTCGTCGTAGCGGTGCGTGGCCGTGATGTAGGGGAAGAAACGCCGCGAGGTCTGCAGATTGTGGTTGTATCGTTGGACACCGAGTGCGGCCAGTCGACGGGCTTGGCTCTCGGTGACCACGCCAAGGCTGGCACAGGCTCCAAGCCCGCCCCGGGCTCTCAATTGCCCGATCACACGTCCGCAGGCTTCGATCTCGGCATCTGAAGGCCCAAGCCCGCTGTTGACGATCCCGAAGCTGCTCGCCCCACCGGCGGCCGCTTCCTCGGCGGCCCGGAGGATCTCCGCGTCGGTGAGCTGCTTCCCGCCAGCGACGTGCGTCGCGTAGTGGCCGGACTGACTGCAGAAGGCACAGTCCTCGCTGCAGAGTCCGACCTTGCCGGCCACGATGCTGCAGCAGGACACCTTCTTGCCAAAGAACTGCTCCCGAATGCGGGTAGCCCCGGCGAGAAGGTCGGGCAGGCTATCGGGTCCGACCTCCTCGACCAGCCACTCGGCCAACGAGCGATTCACGGCCTGGCCCGCGATGACCTTGCCCGCCAGTGAACGGATGGTCTCGGCAATCAAGAGCATGCCCCGATTGGATCGGGTCGACTGGATCTGCGGGCCCAGGAACCGGGGGCTCACTTCCGGGCCGGACCTGCGGGCTCGCCCGGTCTATCGACGCCTCGCCCGAGCCGTCGAGCCTTCTGGACCGCCTCCGTGGTACGTTCCAGGTCGATGCCCTGGATCATGTCGATTCGGCCCATGACCTTGTTGAAGGCGTACACGTTCATCTTCTGGCCGCGTTCGCTGACCACCAGGAGCAGTTCAGTCGTACCGTCCAGTTGAGCGCTGCTCATGGTGTAGCCTGGTGTTCTGTCGGTCTGGGCAAAGGCCATGGCGGTTCGCGGCTGGAACGTGTTGAGGAGGAGTATCGCGGTGAGCAGGATGACGGCGGTGATGCTGAGCACGCCGATGGCGAAGTCCTTGGTTGTGAGGCGTTGTGAGGTGCTCATCTGGCTTTCTCCCGATCCCGGTCTCGCTCGCGGAAGTCGCGTGCCAGGTCCCGGCTGTCCATGTAGATGAGGCCGATCGGATCCTCAACGGTTCGTGGGTATGGCATGACGCGCCAGGCATGGAGAAGGTGATTGGCGCCATCGAGGACATAGACGGCGTCATTGCGCAGCTCGGCCTGGGCGGAGACCACCGCGAAGCCGGAGCCGCCCCCCTCGACCTGGGCCATGGCGGCCGGTGGCGAGTAGGCCAGGAGGAGAAGGCCGCTCAGCAGGAGCAGGTTCGCGCCGGCCAGAACGACAAGCAAGGTATTCCGGGACATTGGTGTGAAGCCTCCTATCGGGAAGCCGTCGGTGGACGTTGGGGCACCACTCATTTCAGGTTGGATCGCCGGGCGGGCTTGAAGGCCACTGCCAGGCAACACACCATGAAGATGGCCGCCGCCAGCCATTCGACCGAGCTGCCCTTCTCGGTGGGTATCTTGGGCGCTGGTTCAGTGTAGGTCTGCCCCAGCAACGGTGCTGCCCAGACGGTCAGACCGAGAAGCCATGTCATCAGCAATCGCATGCCGCGCTCCAGAAGACAGTAGACATCCAATGCCCGCTATTATGGAATCATCAAGGCCAGGGTGCAAGGTCCCGGATGGGCGAGGCGATTTGGCGGAAAACCCTGGCTGAGACGCTCAGAGTCTGCCAACTCCCCGAACGCGGTCGGCAATGCCGCTCATAGTCTGCCAGGGACACGCCGTAGAATGCGTAGCACTCTCCACGATAGGCGTGCAACTCCCCTGCCGGCCATCGTTCGGGTGGTCCCTGCAGATGGTAGGTGAACACGAACCGGGACTCGAACTCGCTCCCGAATACCTCCTGCCATTCACCGAGGCCCTCGAGGTCTTCGCGCGTGACCCAGTTTTCCCAGTAGCGCTTGTTGCCCCGGGCTGTGGTATAGGGAAACTGGCGGCCCTTGACATCGACGATCCAATGCGGACTGTTGCGGGGATAGACCAGGAAATCAAAGGACTTGACCCGGTTGTCGGTGATGACGGCCCGGCGCGTCTCGTCGATCGGAACGAACGGTACCCCCCTGCCGCGAAGGTAGTCCGCGAACGCGGCTTCGTAATGGACTCGTCGCCGGAGCATCCTTGTACTTGCGGGGCTGGCATTTCCATCCAGGCGGCTGACCGGTCGGCGGGCAACGGGCTACGGTGGAAAGCCGTCGAGGGGGACTTCGGACTGTTGTCCGGTAGCCAGGTTTTTCACCACCAGAGCTTTCCGGTCCCTATATTCTGCTCCCACGATGACCGCCTTGGCCGCCTGTCGGGTGGAAGCCTGCTTCAGCTGCTTGCCGATTGCCTGCCGCCGGTAGCTGAACTCGGCGCCGTGGCCAGCCCGTCGCAACCTGGCCGTCAGCTCGATCACCACCGGGAAGAGGCTCATTTCCGCGTCGATCACGAAGTAGTCCAGCCGGCTGGTGACCTTGGCCGAGGCTGGAAGCCGGCCCAGATCGTTGAGCAGGTCGAGAATGACGACATCGCTCGATCCGAATCCCAGTCCGGACATCGGCGGGCCGCCCAGGGCCTGGAGCAGGTGATCGTAGCGCCCCCCGCCGCAGATCGCCCGCTGCAAACCTGCCCTCCCAAAACCTTCAAAAACCACCCCGGTATAGTACGCCAGGCCGCGAACCACGCCCATGTCGAACGTGCAGTAGTCTCCGACACCCATCAGTGCCAGCGTGTCAAACAACGACCGCAGCCGGGCGACTTCTGCTTCGGCGGCTTCATTGCCTCGGCCGAGTGTCGCCAGATCGCGGAGGCCGGACTCCCCTCTTGCCTGAACGATGGTCTCGAGGTCGGATCGCTCCTCCGCGCTTCGCGTCACCTTGTCGAGCACTTCCGCGTATGCCTCCGGAGGCAGCTTGTCGCGCTTGTCGAGCACGACGTAGAGATCGGCATGCCGTTCGGGGGCGAAGCCCTTGGCGGTGAGCAGCGCTGCCAGCAGTGACCGCGAGTTGATCTTCATCACGCAGTCGGCCGGGGTCAGCCCGACGTACCGGAAGAAATCCAGGACGACGAGAATGCACTCGGCATCGGCCACGACGTCGTCCACGCCGACGATGTCCGCGTTCCATTGGAAGAACTCGCGCTGCCGTCCGCGCTGGGGTTTCTCGGCCCGGCAGACCCGGGGCACGCTGAACCACTTGATCGGGCGGGGCAGCGACTGAGCCTTGGCGCAGATCATCCGGGCCAGCGTCGGAGTCATCTCCGGCCGAATGGCGAGTTCCCGATCGCCTCGATCCACGAAATGGAACAGCTCGGAGACGATCCCTTCGCCGCTCTTGGCCTTGAACAGGTCCAGGTACTCGAAGATAGGACCGTCGTACTCCTCGAAGCCGTTACGGAGCGACACATCCCGCCAGGCCTGGAGAATCCAGTTACGGACGGCCATATCCTCCGGGTAGAAATCGCGCGTGCCTTTGACCGCCTGGAACTTCATGGTGGGCGAATTGTACGGTTCCGTTGGGGTGTCAGCAACCGGCCCGGGGTTGCCGATGGGCGACCCGTCTGAGGACCAAGCGTGTGGCGAATGCCGGCGATGCGCGAGGCGACGTTCCATCGCGATGGGGTGAAGCGTGTGTTCGATCACCCGGCAGGCCGACCCACGGCGTGGCGTGGAACCGCCGGCCTGACCCATCCCCATCTGCAAGGTCCGCGTTGAGTCTGGTATAGTGTCGCTATGCGGATCATCGCGGGACAATGGCGAGGACGACGGATCGAACTGCCACCTGGCGATCAGACTCGGCCGATCCTGGACCGCGTCAAGACGGTGCTGTTCGATCTGCTTGGCCACATGCTGGCCATGCCCGGCCGGTTGCCTTCCATCGCCGTGCTCGACCTGTTCGCCGGGACAGGCAGTCTCGGGCTCGAAGCCCTGTCGCGCGGGGCGCGTTTCTGTCGGTTTGCCGAGCAGCATCGGGCCACTGCCGCCCTGCTGCGCAAGAATCTGGATGCGCTGGGTGTGATTCGAGAGGCGGAGGTGTTCGAGGGTGACGCGACGGCCGCCGATCTCAAGCCTCCCCCGGCGGCCGGCAACCTGCCCGCCCAGTATGAGCTGATCTTCCTCGATCCCCCCTACCGTATGTTGGCCGGTGCCTGTCCCGCCCCGGCGATGACCGGTCTTCTGGAGCGGCTGGCGGGGAGCCCGGTCATCGCCGAATCCGCCCTTTTTGTTGTCCGGCACGACGCCCGGAGTGGAGTCCACCCCGATCTGTCTCCTCTGGTTGAGACTTCCTCGCGTGTGGTGGGTACGATGGTGCTTCGATTCCTGGCTCGCTCGGACACTCGTTCGTCGCAGGCGGTGGAGGCGGCCCCATGAGGAAGCGCGACTGGACCATCGAGGACGCCGCTCTGGGGGTGATCGGCACACTCCGTGAGCACGGGCACCAGGCCTTGTGGGCGGGCGGTTGCGTCCGCGACATGCTCCTCGGGCATCCGCCGCACGACATTGACGTGGCCACGGATGCTCCCCCGCCGGTAATCTGCCGCCTGTTCCCCAAGACGCGGAAGGTGGGCGTGCAGTTTGGCGTGGTTCTGGTGCGGCAGGGCCCCCATTGGATCGAGACGGCCACGTTCCGTGCCGACCTGGACTACCGGGATGGCCGTCGACCGGAGCAAGTTGTCTTCACCACGGCGGAGCAGGACGCCCGGCGCCGAGACTTCACCATTAACGGGCTGTTCTACGATCCGGTCGACAAGCGGGTGATCGACTATGTCGACGGCCGCAGGGACATCGAGGCGGGTGTTGTCCGCGCGATCGGCGATCCGGACGCCCGGTTCGCAGAGGACCACCTTCGGATGCTCCGAGCGGTGCGATTTGCCAGTCGGTTCGGCTTCAGCATCGATCCGGTGACGGCCAGCGCGATCTGCCGCCTGGCAGAGAGGATCCGCCGCATCAGTCCCGAGCGAGTCAGAGAGGAACTGGAGAAGATGCTTGTTCGCTGCTCCCGCGGCCGTTCCCTGCGGCTGATCGCCGAGGTAGGGCTGCTCCCCCACCTGTGGCCGGGTTCCGACTGGTCTTCGGATCGCCTGGACGAGGTGGTCCGAACGCTGGACGCCCTGCCGGAGGACGCGGACTTCGTTTTGTCCCTGGCTGCCCTTCTGCATCAGGAGTCTCACGGGAAGACCGAGGCGGTCGCACAGGCATTAAGATGCAGTAACGATCAGATCGAGGATGTCGCCTGGCTGGTGGCCAACCGGCGGCGGGTGGCGGATGCCGAAGCGATGGATTCGGCCTCCTTCAAGAAGCTGGCGGCTCACCGGCGGTTTTTTGCATTGCTGGCCCTCCATCGTGCCGCTTGCGAGGCTCGACACGAGCCGTTGACGGCCAACGAGGCCGCCCGGCGGCGGCTCGAAGCCATTCCCCCAGGGCAGATTGCCCCCCCACCGTTGGCAACCGGGCAGGATCTGATTGACCTGGGGCTGGAGCCTGGTCCGCGGTTCAAGGCCATCCTGGACCAGCTCTATGATGCCCAGCTGAACGGGCTGATCAGCGATCGCGTGCAGGCCCTGGCTCACCTTGGCGGAATCGTGCGTCCAGACTCCGGACGGTGACCGCCGAGGCCATTCCGGCGGGTCCCAAAGGGTTAGCAGGACATTAACGGACGCTGAGTTGTACCCCCCGACCGAAAGCCTGGTTTTCCGCTTGATCCTGGTGCCCGTGGTGTGTAAAGTAGGGAGTGTGACTGGGAGAAGATGGGGCTCTTGTCCCATTGCATCTCCGGTTGAATTATTGTCCTATCGAGGAGAGGAGCAGAAGCATGTCACTTCGGAATCTTTGCGCTACCCTTGTTGTCATTGTGGCCGCGGGGGCGGGCACGGTTTTCGGGAACGTGTACGCCACGAATCTCAGCCAGAGCGCGAGCACCCTGGACTGGGCGGGCGCGGGGCAGACGGTGAACCTCGGTTACCTGCTGAACGAGGATGCCACCGCGGGAGTCAAGGTCGAGGTGCTCGATTCCAGCAACGCCGTTGTCCGGACATTCGATATCGCCTCGCAGTCTAAAGGGAGCTACAGCGTGGCCTGGAACGGGCGAGATGACTCGAACGCCCGCGTGGCTCCGGGCAACTACTCGTTCCGGGTGACTGCGGCCGCCACTGGCTACGGCTCCTGGACCGAGATCGGGCCCTCCACCGAGCAGACCAGTTTCTACTCGCCGCGCGGCGTTGACGTGAACAAGGACCCGGCGAGCAAGTACTACGGCCGCGTCTACGTCGCCGAGTCCATCGGGGGCACGACCACTGAAGCGGTGGTCAATCGGACAACCCAGGACGGGGTGTACATCCTCAACGCCGACGCGACCGATGCGGTGGGCCAGGGCAGTACGGCCCGGACCGGTGGGCTGACTTTTGGCGGCTCCAGCAGTCCGTTCCGTCTTGTCTGCGGGCCCGAGGACAAGGTCTACCTGACCGACTGGTCGGACAGCAACTCCAATCTCTATGTTGGCAACGCGGACTTCAGCTCGGCCAACGAGCTGCTGGACAGCACCGGGCGAGAAACCTCCGGTAAGGCTGCCAATCACGGCAGTATCCCGACCGTGTATGTCGAGGGCGTCGGCGCCAGCCGCACGGTCTATACCATGGATGAGGACTTTGATGCCGGCACGGATACCGCTCACGGCGGTATCGGCAGCATTCTCAAGTATGATGTGGGCGCGGCCACGTCGTTCACCGACCAGCCTTCGATCTTCTACGACGACGGCGCCCACGGGACGTTCAAAGGCCTGATCCAGAACTACAACGACGACATGGTCCGTGCATCCGATGGCACCTGGTGGGTCTCTCAGACCCGCAGCGGCGGCGCTACAGATACGCTGTCCAGCCTTATCCAGATCAGTGCGGATGGCTCGACCGTGTTGTGGAAGTCTGTGCCCGACCTGGCGGCCAACTCTCTTGTCGATCCTCTCAAGAAGACCTACGGTCTGGCCTGGGATCCGGTGCACGACTACCTGGCTCTGGCGACCTACGATTCCGGCAAGATCGTCATCTTCGACGACGACACGAAGAGCGTGATCACCACCATCTCGTTCGGCGGCACTGCGTGCCGTGACTTGGCGTTCGACGCCGTGGGCAACCTGTACGTGGTGAACAACAGCATCGAGCGGCTGAAGATCTTCTCGCCTGGCGACGGCGTGAACTCGGCGTTCACCGACTCGTTTGCCGTTCTGGGATCGATCGCCGTCACCCCCGAGCCGGCCACTCTGCTGTGCCTCGGCCTGGGTGCCCTGTTGACGCTGCGTCGTCGCGCACGCTGAGCGCAAGCTGCGGCCAGTTGACCGGCCGCAATGAGCAAGGCTCAATCTGGAGACCGGCGGGAAAGAGTACCCGCCGGTCTCTTTTTCCATCTGAACTGAGAACAGAATCAGCCGAGTCTCTGCTACGCGAGCGTGACCGTTGCCGTGAATGCAGTAGCGGACCGCTGGCTGGGGGGCGCCTGGCGCTGCGATTGGCCCAATCGGGCGCGTTACGGTATCATCTCCGCCTATGCTTGTTGTGCCTCGCGTTGAATCAGAAGAGTCTGCCAAGAGGTCGCTGGAAAGCACGACCTTCAAGCACTTTCGCCGGCTGTTGCGTTATGCCTGGCCGCACAAGCGGTATCTCCTGCCCGCCGGGGTGTGCATTCTGCTGATGGCGGTCACCTACTCGGCCAGTATTGGCTCCATGCTGCCGCTACTGACCGTGATGCTGAAGCCGCAGGGTCTGCATGGCTGGGTGGACCAGTACATTGCCGAGAGTCGGCTGAGATGCGAGCTCGGCTACTACGAAGTCCTCCGCCACGGCAAGATCGACGAGGTTCCGGCGGGCGCCGGGCTGATCAGGACCATCAAGTCCCATTCTCCTCTGAGCGGTCGGCTCCACGAGGGCGATTTCATTGTCGCGGTCAACGGCCATACGGGCGATGCGGTGGAGGTTTTTCGCGAACTGGCCGGAGCCGAGCAGGAGGTGAGCATCACTTACCGCACGGCCCAAGGCACGAGCGGAACGGCGGTCGTCTCCATCCCCCCACCCCGGACGATGAGCGATGCCGCCTATGCCAAGGCCCTGGCCGTGGCCAAGAAGGCCGTCGGCCTCATTCCCGGCGGTCGTTCGCCCGAAGAGCGATGGCTTACCCTTGTGTACGTGCTCGGCGTGCTCTTGACCACGGCCCTGATCGGCGGAACCGCCAACGTCCTGGCCGAGTACCTGGTTCTGATCGTGAATTGCCGCGCGATCATCGATATTCGCCGGCAGATGTACCGCCACGTGCTGAATCTGCCCCTGAGCCACTTCAGTCGGAGCACGGCTGATACGATGAGCAAGTTCTTGCAGGATACCCAAGACATTTTCCGGGGTCTGACGAACTTCTTCCAGAAGGTCGTCACCGAGCCTTTCAAAGCGATCGGCGTCACGATCGTGGCCCTGTTGTTGGACTGGCAACTGACCCTTGTTCTGCTTCTCGGCGCTCCGCTGGCCGTCCTCCTGTTCCGCAAGTTGGGCAAGATCATCCGGAAGGCAAACCGCAAGCTGCTGGCAGGATATGGTCGGATGCTCAGTCGTTTGGAGAGCACCCTGGTCGGTCTGCGGGTGGTCAAGGCCTACACCCGGGAGAACTACGAACGCAAGCGGCTATTCAGGGTGGACCGATCCATGCTCAAGCAGGAGTTGAAGATGGGTCTCGTTGAGGCCCTGACCAGTCCGACCATCGAGTTCTTCGCCTTCCTCGGCGCGTCCGCCGTGATTCTGTATTTTGCCACTGGTGTACTCCATCAACCTGACAAGCTGGCGGACTTCATGACCATGCTGGTCTGCATGGGGGCGATTTTCGACCCCATCCGCAAGCTCAGCTCCGTCTATCCCAAGCTGCAGCGAGCCAACGCAGCCGCTCAACGGATTTTCGAGTTGATCGACAGCCGCAACGAGTACGAGCAGGATGCCGGTCGGCCCGCGATCCGCCCCATCACCGAGTCGATCCGCTTCGAGAACGTCAGCTTCGCTTACCCCGGATCCGACCGGCCCGCGGTTCGCGACTTCTCGCTGACCGTGAGGAAAGGTGAGACCATCGCCATCGTGGGGCCCAACGGCTCCGGGAAGACGACGTTGCTCAGTCTTCTGCCTCGGTTCTTCCCTCTGGGTAAAGGGCGGATCCTGGTCGACGGGCAAGACATCGCGGGCGTCACGCTGCGTTCGCTCCGCAGTCAGTTCAGCATTATCACCCAGGAATCGGTGATTTTTCCCGATACGGTGGCGGAGAACATCGCTTACGGCCGGCCGGCCGCCAGCCGTGCCGAGATCGAGGCGGCCGCCGCCCAGGCCTTCGCCGACGAGTTCGTCCGACAGATGCCGGAAGGCTACGAGACCGTTCTCGGGGAGCACGGCGCCAACCTCTCCGGCGGCCAGCGTCAGCGCATCGCGATCGCGAGGGCGATCCTCCGCAACGCCCCGATCCTCATTTTCGATGAGGCCACCGGCCAGGTGGACCCGGAATCAGAAATGAAAATCCATCAGGCCCTCGATGTCGTCTTGAAGAACCGGACCACGTTCATTATCGCTCACCGGTTCAGCACCATCAGCGGCGCCGACCGCATCGTGGTCATGGACCGTGGCCAGATGGTCGCCGCCGCCCCGCACGCCGAGCTGATGGAGAACTGCCCGCTATATCGATCGCTGTACGAAAGCTCGTTCCGAGAGAGTAGCTGAACTGACGTCCTTGATTTCCGCATGCGGCATGCGGAGATCAGCGCTGCCCCAGGACCCGCTTGCGAACCGCATGGTAGGCGGTCACGACCAGGTTGTTCCGCACGAAAAGCGACTCGGCCAGCCGCTCGATCGAAACGAAGTTGACCCGTTCATCGAGCAGGGCCCCGTCCTCGGCCACCAGGCCGCTCTTCACGAACAGGGGAACGCGGCCCTGCCCGGACTCCGCCCAGTACTTGCTGTCGAAATCCGCCAGGAAGTCAACGCCAACCTCATACTCGAACTGCCGATCCGGATCAGAGTGGCCGATCATGTAAAGGTTGTAGATTGGACCGCGGAAGATCATCTGATGGTGGATCCGGCCGGTCGGTGTTTTCTTGAACCAGGAATGCATGTAGGAGAAATCGAACCGGGCGAGATTCAGGCCCGGCAGGTAACGGGCCATCCATCGCGGCGCCGCCCGCCCGATGACGCTTCCGCCCTTGATGATCAGTTCTCCCTGGCCGACCTCGTAGTTCGGGTCTCCGACCTCTGGCAGCAGCTTCTGGTAGGTCTCATCGATGAGCGTGAGCGGGCCGGTCGCTTTCATTCCTGGAAACGACAGTCGTAGATACCCGTCCACGAGCGGGCCCGGATGGATGTCCTCGGCCGTGTACTTCAGGTGGTAGACCGGGTCGCTGGACTGGGTTGCGGACACGATCTCGCCGGTGATCACGCCGCCGTCGGCCAGGCCCTGGAAGCTGACTTCCACCGGCCCCTTCCGGATCAGTGACCGAGCCGCCACCGCGTCCGCGATGATCGGCTGTTTGGGAGGAAGGACTGCTTCCAGGACGTCAATGTGGGCATCCACGGTGACTTCCGCGGAACGAAGTCGCTCAATCACGGCGCGGACGATTGCCCGGCTGCTCCCAGGACTCCCCGGCGTCCCGGTGGCCGGATTCCCGCTGACCGCCCGCAGCCGGCGGTGCAGATCGCCGATGTCCAGGTGCTCCATCGCAACACCGATCGTGCCGACCTGCGTGTCTCCTTGCTGGCGGAGACTGCCGCTGATCACGCCTCGCGAAGCGCCCCACTCGCATCGCAGCTGATCGAAGGATAGGCCGTCCTGTTCGATGGCCACGGCACCGTTCAACTCGATCGGTTGGTCGCGTGTGCCCACCACCAGTTCGTCGAACTCAAGGCGGCTGCGTCCCAGTCGCAGGCCGCGCTGGTCCTTGAGCAGGCCGAGCCATGCCTCGGCCTTGCCTTCGAGATCGTTGATCCATGACTCCGGCAGCATCGCCGCCAGGCTTCTCGATTTCTGCACCCGTATGTGGCTGGTAAGATCCGCCTCCACGTTGTCTGGACGGCTTGCGTGGCCGAGCGAGAATCCCAGCGTTCCGGCAACCGATGCCTCGTTTCCATCGAGTCTGAGCAGCAGATCCCGAACCAGCAGACTCCGCTCGTCTTCCTCCCGCTCGGGTCCGAGGACCGCATCCCAGCTCAGCGAGAGGGGTGTCCCTGTCGCCTTCTTCACCTGCGGGAAGGACTCATGTCCGGTTGCCAGCGAGAATGCACTGGCTCGGGTATCGAGTGAGCCGGTCAATGCGAGGCCGTCGGGGCAAGCATGGGCTTCGCCGCGCCACTCGGCAGTGCCGGTGACCTGGGCGCGGTTGAACCACTCCTGAAGGCGCGGGTGCATGGATCGAAGCGAGTCGTCAAACGCGATTCGACCGCTGGCCTGGAAATCCACAAGCCGCAAGTGGAACGGAATCGTGCCGGCATTCCGCCCAGAATCGGAGGTGGCGTCCTTCGATTCCACCACCCGCTCCCTGACGCCGAACACCGCCGATGCACGAGCGAGCTCCAGGCCGGCGATTCTCGCGTTGCCTCCGGTGATCTTCACGATTCCTTCGTTGCCGTTCTCCGGAGATGGTCCATGGCTCCACGCGAACGCCACGTTCAGTGGGCTTCCCGCCGGCTTGCGGGCATCCGGAGATCCGGGGATGTGGAATCCCGCCTCGGAGGCCTCGAGGCTGAACGAGCCTCGGCTCCGCGCGCCAGTCAACTCCGCCTCCGCACCGATCGTCAGGCAGCCGCTCGGATCCCAAGCTCCCACTGCTTGCGACAGGGATGGAACCAAGTCCAACCATCCGGCGACATCGGTAATATCTGCCTTGAACCTTGTCCGCTGCGTGGCCCCTTCACCTGGTCGAAGCGGCAAAAAGCCTCCATCCGCGTTCACTCGGTCCGACGACCATGATCCTGATACGGTGCCCCCGGTCCCTCGCAGCGTGACCTCGAGGCTCTGATCCCCCGCTTGCTTCGCCAGCCGGACCTGATGGGACACAGACACGGACAGCGGTACGCCGGTTGCCTTGGTCACCGCGTTGTCCCAACGAAGTTGCATCCGGTCGGCGACCAGGTCCGCGCCGGTCCGGAGCGACCTGTTCGGGCCGAACAGGGCCAGCTCGCCGTGCAGACGCATACCGGCCGTCCCGGCGACCTCCCGATCAGGACCGGCCTCGCACCACCTTCGCCACTGTGGCCAAAGCGTCAGCAGATCTTCGACATGTGACGCTTGTGCCGCCAGCGACCACGATGCCTTCAGCCATCTCTCTTTCCCGGACTCGAGTGGATCTTGCTTCGGCAGCCCCAGTTCATACTCCAGTCGGACGTCGTCGGGTCCGGCCACGATTCGGGAACGCCCGCAATCCACTTGCACGCGGAGGTCCTTCACCCGGCCAACCGCGGTCGGAGCGAAATCCAGCCGTGCACTGGCTCGCAGGCTCTGCCCTTCCGGTTTGTCGAAGAGGTCGCGGTACTTGATGCGCGTATCCACCTGGGTGATGAGGTCCAGCTCGATGCGCCGGTCGTTTGCCTCCGGTTTGTAGGACAAGCCGAGCTGTACGGGCCCACGGCAATCCCGCAACTTCTCGGTGACGCTCGACGGCGGCAACAAACTGAGGATCTCTTCCATCTGCCGGGAGAAGATCTCGATTTCGCCCTGGGCGCTCGGCAGGATCTGCTCTGCAACCTCGCCGAGATTGCCCGCGGTCAAATCGCTCCAGGCGACAGGCGACACCCAATCCGCCCATCCCGAAATCGACAGACTGCCCAACGTTCCCTCAAATCGTGGCTGAACGCGCTGGGGCAGGGAGCGGCCGGCAAGGAGGTCAATCCTCGCGGTCTTGGGCATGTCGGCAATGACGGCCAGAATGGGTCGTTCGCCGCTCGTGATGCTGCACGCGGTCCGGGCACCATCGATAGTCACGAGCACATGGTCTTCATCACGGCGTCGCGTGACGTTCAGTCCGAAATCCGTGCCGCCCGAGAGGACCAGGCCAGCCTCGCGAACGCGATCCTCGAGCTGCGGCCACTCCTGGTAGAGGATGCTCCAGTCCTTCACCGTGCCGGTCGTGTGCAGTTCGAGCGACACCTCGCCCTGGGAGTCGATCCTGGCCGCCGGTGATCCGGGGCCGGCGGGGCCGACCAGCTTGATGGCCGGCGTCTCATAGCCCAGCGACTTGAGTACGAGCACATCCGTGGTCGGGTCCCAGTGCCCCTCGCCGAGAACCTCGGCGTCGGGCAACTGGGGCCATCGGCCCCGATCGCCGCGCTGCAGTCTGACGCCGTGGAGGGTGACCTTGAGCCCGAAGTCAATACCCAGGTCCGGCTGGGTGTGGATCGTCATTCGCCCGGCGCTTGTTCCCTTGACCTGCTCGAAAGGTAGCTTGGGCACCAGTCCGAGTGGCAAGTCCCGCAAGGACAGCTGGTCCCATTCGATCTGGACCTCTCCAGCCAGGTTCTCTCCCCGCTTCAGACGCGGCACGGTCACGTGAGCGTGGATGCTCAGCCGTCGGCTTGCCGTCGCCTCTCGAGCGGCGAGATTCACTTCCGGAGTCGCTCTGGCCCGTCCCCGATCTTCCTTGCCCGTCCAGACCTGGCCCAGAAGCCGCAGAATGCCCGTGTCGTGGTCCAGATGACATTCCAGCGACTCGAAGCCCACCGTGTCGAGTCCCCGCGGCGTGTGTACGTGGCACGTCAATCGTCGAACCAGGAAGTTCTGGGACGGCAGGCCGCGGAATTCCTGGCTGGCCAGATCGTCGATATTCAGTCGCCCATTCTGATCCACCGCCAGAAACAGGCTGGGCTCGTCGATCTGGAGTTCCTGGACCCGTCCCTTGACCGCCGTGAGGATCGGTTTGAACTCGCACCGGATCCGTCCGAACTTGGCCAGTATGGGCACCGTACTGTCCGGACGATCCTCGATGGTGACGCCCTCGAAAACGATTCCTTCGATCCAGCCGAGGTGAACCCTGTCGATCTGGACTCGCCGGTTCAGCGCGGTCGAGAGCTGGTTCATGAGCTGCCGGGCGAGCCACTCGGGCGGCAGCCAGAACGGCAGGGTCGCATACCCGATCGACAGCACGGTCGCAGCCGCAACCAGGACGCGGACCCACCACCACGACTTGGGTCGTTTCCGTGGTGTGCTGGTCGGCAATGTCGGCGCATCCGCTATCCTCACCGATCGCTTCTCACTTGGCCGGAGTTCCCGCCGACCCGGGTGGCTGGCTGGCAAGCTGCACCAAGGCTTCACGGACACGGGCGATCTGCTCGGGCGTCACCGTCAGGTAGCGGTGCTTTCCGTCTGGCGAGGGGGCGTGCGTCGTGTGTCCTTCGCCGTCGATCAGCACGCGGCCGGGCTCCGACAAGCCGAAGTAGCCCCGTTCCGGCCGGACGGCGAACAGGACGGCGGTCAGGTCCCACGTCGGCCGGTCATAGGGCATCTTCATGTAATACCGATACGCCTCGGCCAGGGGGTGGTGCTTCACGTAGCCGTAGTCCTGCTCGATGCTCACCGCCGGGTACTGGATCGCCAGGCCGATCTCGAAGCCGCTGACCACGATCGGTGTCGGCCACCCGGCGAACACCTTCCTTGCGGCGGGCAGGTCCTCGACGACGTTGTATTCCTTATGCTGGTTGCCTTTCTCGAACATGCCGGCCATGCTCGAGAGCAGGCGGCATTTTCTGACCACCAGGTCCATTCCCCTCAGTGGTGAATGGCCGTCGGGGGGCGAATCGAGAAGCCGGGCGAGATTGGTGGAGAATCCGACCACGGCGATGACGACACTTCCGTCCGGTTGTCCAGCGAGCACCTGGCGAAGCAGGCCCACCGCTTCAGGAGCGTCCTTGCCGCTCGCCAGATCGTGCGGATAGCGGGGTTTGCCTCCATCCTGGGCCTGGCAAGGCGGCCGGATGTAGTTGCCGTCCGCCGGTGTCTTGCCGTCGCGAACCACACCGACAGGGACGTCTCCCCGACCGTAGAACGTGTTCACCAGATCCACAAACGGGCCGCTGAACTCATTGTCCTTGCTCAACGTCACCGCCAGCAGCCGGCATTCGCCACGGCTGTGCAGGGCATGAATGACGCCCAGCGCGAGGGCGTCGTCGATGTCGTTGCCCATATCGGTGTCGAAGATCAAACGGACGGGTTCGCGGCCCCCGCCGGCGTCCGCCGCGGCGGCGGTTCCCGGGATCATCAGTGACACCAGAGACAACACGGTCAATGCGATGCTCATAGATCGACTCATGTCTTCGGGTATCCTTTTGCGGTAACTCACCATCGCCCTCGGCACGCCGCCCGAGTAGTCGCTGCCATCATCGCCGTGCCGGATCGTGAAATCAACCTCCCTGCGACGGACCAGCCCAGAACCGCGGTACGCATGTCCCCCGCCGCCTTGTTCACCTTCGGCCGGATGCGGTGTAAACTTGCCCGGATGCGAATCGGCGTACTCTCCGACACCCACGACCGGCTGCCCGCCATTGATGCGGCTCTGGCCGTTTGTGCCCGGGAGGGCGTGGAAGCGATTCTCCACCCGGGCGATCTGGTTGCGCCCTTTGCCGCCAAACGGCTGCTCGGTTGGAAGGGGCCGCTGTTTGTGACCTACGGCAACAACGACGGTGAGCGGAAGGGGCTCCGGAGCATCCTCCCTCAGATCCAGGACGGCCCCGTCTTCATCGAACTGGCAGGAAAGCGAATCCTGCTCCATCACGATCTCGCCCGGTGCAAGCCGGCCGACCTGGCCAAAGCTCAGATCGTCGTTACCGGTCACACCCACGAGGTGGTCAATGAGGTCCACGAGGGTCAACTGGTCTTGAATCCGGGCGAGTGCTGTGGATGGGTGTCCGGACGATCGACCGTTGCGGTGCTTGACACGGACGCCTTTTCGGCGAACATTGTCGAACTGACGCTATGAAGGATACCTGCTTCACCTGCCGGTTGGTCACGACTGCGTGTGCAGCCCTCTGCCTGGCGGCGCCCGGTTGCGTACGGCGGACGCTGACGGTCAACACGGTGCCTCAGGGCGCCAGGGTCATCCTCAATGACGAGGAGATCGGTACCAGTCCGGTCCAGGTCGACTTTCTCTGGTATGGGGACTACGACGTCATCTTGAGGAAGGACGGCTACAGAACGCTGCGCACGCACCAGAAGATCGATGCCCCCTGGTATCAGATCCCGCCAATGGACTTCTTCGCCGAGACCCTGATTCCGGTCATGCTTCATGACCAGCAACAGATGTCCTTTACGCTTGAGCCGGCCCAGCCGATCGACAAAGCTGAACTCATCCAGAAGGCCGGCGAAGTCCGCGAGCGAGCACTCTTCAGCGAGGAGTAGCCACCGGCGTCGTGGCGGCTGTGGGCTCGCCCGGAGTCAACTCGTCCTTATCCGCATCGAATTCGATCCGCCTGCCCTGCCGGAGCGACATGGCCGCCATGGTCGTCGCCAGGGCAGCATCGAAGGCTCCATCCACGCCGGCACAAGGTTGCCTCCGGGAACGCATCGACGAGAAGAAGTCCGACATGTGATCGCGATCCGGTCTTCCTCTCAGAATCACGCCGCCTTTGACTCGGTCGGGCAGCCGGCGCAGGGCGTCCGTCGTGTACTCCGGAAACCAAGCCCCCGGGTTCTGCAGTACCACCTCCCCCCCTCCCCCTTCACCGAACGCGACACCAGCCTGGAGATCCAGCGTGCCGTTGGTGCCATAGAACATCAGCTCCCGGGTATGTGCACCGTTGCCCAGACGCATGTGAAAACTCACCAGGCATCCGCTGGGATACTCGAGCAGGCAATGCACGGTGTCGGGGTTGTTTCGGCCGTCCTGCCAGAGGTAGATCCCGCCGGACGTCACTGCGGTCCTGGGCTGCTCGCCGAGCACGAGGTTGACCTGGTCGATGGAGTGCGTCATCCATTGGCAGATGGGGCCGGAGGAGTACGGCCAGAACAGTCGGAACTCGCGATAATAGCGGGCATTGAAGGGGACCTTGGGCGTGTAGCTGAGAAACTCGCCCCAGTTGGTGTCGCTCTCGCTAAGCGACGTTTCCGCACCTGGGATCCGCCACCTTTGCTGGAACGTGGGTAGCGAGGTCTCGACGTAGGTGATTCTGCCCAGCTGACCCTTGCGAACAAAATCGCGAGCCGCCCAGACCAGACCCTCACTTCGGCGTTGCGTGCCGAGTTGGAGAATCCGGCGCGTCCGCTTCACGGCGTCACGAGCGAGCTTGATCTGTCGGAAATCGCAGCCCAGCGGCTTCTCCACAAAGACGTCCTTGCCGGACTCAACGGCCTGCTTGGCCTGCGGGGCATGCTGGAAATCCGGTGTCGCGATCACGAGGGCGTCCACATCTTTCAGATCACACATCTCGGATAGCGTTCGACATTCGCGAACCGATTGCCCGAACAACTCGGCGGCCTTCTGTGCGGCGGATTCCCGTCTCTGGTTCCAGATGTCGCAGATGGCGGTCACGGTAACGTTGTCTTGGCGTGCAAGTCGATTGATCCATTCCATGAGGACCATTCCACGGTCCCCGGCTCCCACCAAGCCGACTGAGATCCGCTCGTTCGCCCCGGCGGGTCGACTGGTTGGCACAGAACGTGCCTTTGGCGCTGCAACCCCCAGGACCGCCGAGCCAAGTGAATAGCCTATCAACTCCCGCCGCGAACGATGAACGCCTGCCATCAGAACCTCTCCAAGACTGAGAACCCGTTTGACTTCAGGATGGCGGCCACCCTGCCCTGCCCTCGCCTGAGATTGCCTATTCTATCATCAACGACGCTTGGCGATGAAGAGAGCGTGCCTGGGCCGGAAATTGTCTCGGAGCCGAGTCAACATTCTGTCCCACCTGTGATAAGATCCTAATTGACAGCAGGTAAAAAGGGAGTATGCTGATCGCGAATGCTGGCTCGACGGCATTTGTACGAATAGCATCACCAAAGGAAGGCGAGAGGGAAGAGGCGAACCGTCCCTTGGTAATCCCGTTCACCGGGAGGCGTGCGCCATGAGAGTCCTGATGCTTGGCTGGGAGTTCCCGCCTTTCATTTCTGGTGGTCTGGGTACCGCGTGCTACGGTCTGACCAAGGCAATGAGTCAGATCGGCACGGACGTGATCTTCGTTCTGCCCAAGCCCATCGATCCCGATTTTGCCAGCCACGTGCGTCTGCTCTCTCCTCGATCTCTGGCCGCCAAGCGAATGGCGGGTCTTGCAGCTGACTACGAGCTTCAGGAAATGCAGCACGTGAAGTTCTGCGCTGTCGAAGCCGGGCGCGGCGTTTCGCCGTATCACACGCCGGAGCAGTATGAGGAGATGGCTCGAGAGCGAGCTCGCCGTGTGCGAGCCCTCGATCGAGGCGAAGTCCCGGCCGAGGGAAAGGAGGCGGCGGGCGTCCCCGCGGGCGCATCCGGCCCAACGACGACTACCGACTACGGCGGTGATCTGTTTTCCCAGATCGAGCGCTATGCCCGCCTGGCCACCTATATCGCCGACCACGAGCAGTTTGACGTGATTCATGCCCACGACTGGATGACCTACCGCGCCGGTATCGCCGTCTCCGCTCTGACTGGCCGGCCGCTGGTCGTCCACATCCATTCCACCGAGTTCGACCGCAGCGGTGAGCACGTGAACCAGCGGATCTACGACATCGAACGCCAGGGTCTGCATTTCGCCCGCAAGGTCATCGCGGTGAGCCACCTGACCAAGAGCATCGTCACCTCGCGCTACGCCGTCCCCGCGGAGAAGGTCGAGGTCGTTTACAACGCGATCGACTGGAACGGCACCCAGCCGCCGATCAACCCGCCGGCAATTCGCCGGGACGAGAAGCTGGTGCTCTTTCTCGGACGAATCACGATGCAGAAGGGGCCGGAGTACTTTCTGGCCGCGGCCAAGCGGGTACTCGAGGTCATGGACAACGTGCGCTTCATCATGGCCGGCTGGGGGGACATGATTCGCCGGACGATCGAGCTGGCCGCCCAGATGAACATCGGTCACAAGGTGCTCTTCACCGGCTTTCTGAGGGGCGGCGATGTCGATCGTATCTTCCGCATGGCCGATCTCTACGTCATGCCCAGCGTGTCCGAACCGTTTGGAATCGCGCCTCTGGAAGCGATGTCCAATGATGTTCCAGTGATTATCAGCAAGCAGTCCGGCGTGTCCGAAGTCATCCAGCATGCCCTGAAAGTCGATTTCTGGGACGTCAACGAGATGGCCAACAAGATCATCGCCGTCCTTCGTCACCGCCCGCTGCACAGCACGCTCCGGGAGCACGGCCGGATGGAGATTCACAAGTTGTCCTGGGCCGACTCCGCTCGCCAGTGCATCGACGTTTACCGAGACGCCATCAGCCTGGCCCACGCCGAGTGACGGGCTGGGCCACCGGCGGGTCCCCACTTTTGCATACCAGCCCCCCCACCGTCCTGACGCCGTATTCAAGGCAGCCTCAGCCCTGCCTTCGCAGAGAGTCTTGAGCCGATCCCGCACGTACCTGTACGGGCTGCCTTCAAGAAGGTTGGCGCATGGATCAGCGGCCTTTAGCATATGCTGGGACCTTGGAGAGAATGGCCCATGCTGCTATCCAGAGTTCTACTTGGAAGCCTGATGATTGCGGCCTTGGGCGGCCTGATCGCCCTTGACACGTGGTTGTCAGCCGGCGAGCCGCCACCCGGCATCGGTTTGGACGGCTACCCCCGGGTGCAGACTGGGGTCCGGCTCGCAGGCCTGCCCGTGGTTGCGGTTGCCACGCTGCTGGTGGTTCTGGCGACCTTTGAGTTTGGGGCGATGCTTCGGCTGGGCGGGTATCGGCCGGTGACGCTCTGGGCGGCCCTGGTCAGCGCCGGTCTGGTCGTGATCCCCTGGCTCCCGCCTCGTGTGTCGGTCTCCGGCGAGTCGATGACGGCCGTCTGGCTGATGGGCGGCGTCATCGGCACCGCCTTGGCCGCCATGGCCCGCAAGACAACAGAACGAGCGACTACGGCGATGGCCACGACGGTCCTGATGATCGTCTACCTGGGGGTGCTCGGCTCGTTTTTCGTGCGGATCCGATTCATCGATCCGGGGCCCTCCGGGGCGATACTCCTGGTCTACACCGTCCTGACGATCAAGGCGGCGGACATTGGGGCGTACTTGATCGGAATGGGCTTGGGTCGCCACGCCCTTGCCCCGTGGCTGAGCCCGAAGAAGACCGTCGAGGGGTTTCTGGGCGCGATGGTTTTCTCGGCCGCCGTTGCGGCCGGCGGGGCGGCCCTCTGGCCGGCGATCGCGCCTGGCTCGCCGCCCTTTGGCATGCTGCAAGCTCTTGTCTTTGGGGTTCTTATGGCGGTCATCGGTCACCTGGGGGATCTGGCGGAGTCGGCGATCAAGCGGGACATCGGGGTGAAGGATTCGGCCGCCCTGATCCCCGCTTTTGGCGGCCTGCTGGATCTCCTGGATTCGCCGTTGTTTGCGGCCCCGGTGGCTTGGTGGATGCTGACTTTCATGCCGAGAATCGGCTAGAATAGCCCTGGGCTGGACCGCCTTGCGGTGACCCGGTCGCCGTCGAGTCGGGGCCGGAAGGACGGATCGGCCGCACTGGAGTACAACAGCACTTTGGAACTGACCATTACCCTGGACGACGCGGCCAGACGCGCCGCCCTTTTCGGGTCGGGGGACAGGCATCTGCGAATGATCCGTGGTGCCCTTGGCGTCCAGATCACCGCTCGCGACTCTTCCCTCAAGATCGCCGGCACCACCCAGGCCGTGGGGCGGGCGGTCACTGTGATTGAAGAACTCCAACGCGGGCTTCGGGATCACGACGATTTGACCGATGATGAGGTGATTGAGGCCATCGCTTTCGCTTCTCGGCTGGGCGAAGCCAAGGAGCGGGACGACCAAGTGATTGAGGTCTACACGCGGCAGGCGGTGATCAGCCCGCGGACCGAAGGCCAGCGGGCGTACATCAAGGCCATTCAGGGACGGGATCTCGTCTTCTGTGTGGGGCCGGCGGGCACGGGCAAGACCTATCTGGCCGTGGCCATGGCGGTGTCCTTCCTCAAAGTCGGGGCGATCCAGCGTATCGTTCTGGTTCGTCCCGCGGTTGAGGCCGGCGAGAAGCTCGGCTTCCTTCCCGGCGACATGCAGGCCAAGGTGAATCCTTACCTTCGTCCGCTGTTCGATGCGATGCATGACATGATGAGCTACGACCAGATCAAGCGGTTCATCGCCAATGACGTAGTGGAGGTAGCGCCCCTGGCCTTCATGCGCGGGCGGACGCTCAACAACAGTCTGATCATCCTGGACGAAGCCCAGAACACCACCTGTTCGCAGATGCTGATGTTTCTCACTCGCCTGGGCAATCACAGCAAGATGATCGTCACCGGGGACGACAGCCAGATTGACCTGGAGAAGCCCGAGACCTCGGGATTCACGGACGCTCTGCGGCGATTGAAAGACATGCAGGACATCGCTATTGTGCGGTTGCAGCGGTGCGATATCGTTCGTCACCCGCTGGTGCAGAACATCGTCAACGCCTACGCCAATGAGAGGTACAGGTAAGCCTGGAACTTGAGGTCGAAACAGACAAACCGAGCCGAGGCCCTGCGCCAGGAAGCCAAGCGTCAGCTCAGTGAGCATCATGGCACTCTGTGGCGCCGACTGTGCCGAGCGGTCAATCCTGCGACGCTGGCAATCTGGGTGGGCTTCTACGCCATTGCGGTCGCGATCCTCGTGGTCGGCGGCGACTCCATGCCCCGCTACCGTAACGAGCTGGTGCAGAATGACATTGTTGCCCGGGTCGGCTTCCAAGTGGAAGATACCGAGCGTACGCAGCAGGAGCGTCAAGCCGCGGCGATCAATGCCCCGGATGTGTATTTCGAGAACCCCGCGCCGCTGGCCTCGCTGCGCAGCGATCTGACCGAACTCCTGGCCACGGTCAAGGCGGTAACTGAGAACCCTGGCCCTCAGCTGCTCTCCAAAGGGTGGGCCATCAGCGATGCCGGCCTGGCAGCCCTGCGGGCCTACGCCGCCGACGAGTTCCAGAGCAGCGAGTACGACAAGCTGGTCAAGAGGGTACTCAGCGAGCTCGGGGGGCAATACCTGGTGCACAAGCCGGCCAAGACTTTTCGCGAAGGCACTCCCCAGACGAGCGTTCTGCGTCACAAGGACACCAAGGAAGCCCCGGACATCGAGATACTGACCAGCCGGCTTCAGTACGTGGGCGACGAGAAGGTCCTCGATCAGATCGCCACCGAGGTGGCCGAGCGGACGGTGCCCGAAGCGCTGCGTGGACCGGTTCGGGAGCGGATCCGCCGGGTGCTGGCCGGCGCGCCCGACAAGAGCGGGGCTCAGACGCAACCGGTTCCACTCTGGCGATACGACCAGGACGCGACCAAGGAGGCGACCAAGCAGGCCCAGGACCGAATCCCGGTTTACACCCTGCGGTACGAGGCCGGTGATCCGATCGTCCGGGCGCGCACGGTTTTGTCGCCTCAGAAGATCGAGTTGCTCAAGAAGGAGCACGAGGAGTTTCGACGGGCTCAGCACACCGACCCTACGCTCTACCGCCAGCGTTGGTTGGGCGAGCTGGGCAAAGCGATCATCATTCTCATGGTGACGCTCGGCCTGATCACGTACATTGTCATCTACCAGCAGCGGATCTTCCAGAAGCCGACGCGCGCTCTGGGCCTGGTGACGCTCCTGCTGATTCTCCTGCTGTGCACCCGGCTTCTGAACCAGATCCAGTCGCCCGCTCATCCGCCCGCCGAGTTCACGCTGGCCTTCGTCGCGACGGCGGCCATGCTCCTGACGATCGCCTACAATCAGCGGTTTGCCTTCGGCACGGGCGGGACCCTGGCCATCCTGGCGACCCTGGCATCGGGTGGTGATTTCGGCCTGTTTCTGACCCTCACGGTAGGCATGAGCGTTGCCGTCTTCACTCTCCAGGAGGTTCGAACCCGCAGCAAGATCATCCTGGTAGGGCTGATGGCCGCGGCCGCCGCGTTTGTGGCCGCCACCGCCGTCGGCTTCCACGATGGCCAGGACGTGAAGTACGTTCTCGAGCATGCGGCCGCCGCCGCCCTGGCGGCCCTGTTCGCCGGTTTCTTCGTTCAGGGGATTCTGCCGAGTTTCGAGCGCTGGTTTGGCATCGCCACGAGCATGACCCTGCTGGAGTGGTGCGACGCCAGTCGTCCGCTCCTCCGCCGACTGGCCCAGGAAGCGCCGGGAACATACAGCCACTCGCTGGTGCTGAGCCAGATGAGTGAAGCGGCCGCCGGGGCCATCGGGGCCAACGGCCTGCTCGCCCGCGTCGGGGCTCTCTACCACGACATCGGTAAGGTCCAGAAGACCGATTACTTCGTCGAGAACCAGGAAGCCCGGATGAATCGCCATGACCGGCTGTCGCCGACCATGAGCCTGCTCATCATCACCGGACACGTCAAGGACGGCCTGGAGATGGCCAAGACCTATGGGCTGCCGCGCATCCTTCATCAGTTCATCCTCGAGCATCACGGCACCACGGTGGTTCGCTACTTCCACCACATGGCCACCGAGGCTGCTGCCAAGAAGACCGGCAAGCACGATCGCGAGATACCCGAGAGCGAGTTCCGCTATCCTGGCCCCAAGCCCCGCTCCCGCGAGTCGGCGATCCTGATGATCTGCGACGGCTGCGAAGGCGCCGTCCGGGCCCTGTCGGAACCGACGCCCGGCCGTATCGAGAGCACCGTCCACCAGGTGGTCATGGACCGGCTCACCGACGGGCAGTTTGACGAATGCGACATCACGCTCCGTGATCTGAACCTCGTCGAGCAGACGATCGTCAAGAGCCTGTGCGCGATCCACCATGGCCGGATCAAGTATCCCAAGGCCGGCGGGAGCGTGCCGCGGATCCCGACCCAGCAGGAGCCGAAGTTGCCCAGGCCTTCGGTCGAGGCTTCCAAGCCGGCGGTTGTGGTTCCGGCCCAGCCGGTCGCCGACGCGGTCGAACCCGCTCCCGCGAGTAGCTCACCATGACCCCCGCTCCTGCCGCTGGTGCCCCGGTCACCGTTCGCATGGTGTGTCGCGTCGCCGGCCTGTCGAGGTCGCGGATCAGGGCGGCGGTGCGGGCTGCGGCAGGCGATCAGTCTATTCGGGCGATCGGCGTGGCCGTCGTCGACGATGCCACGATTGCCCTGTTGCACGGGCGCTACCTTGCGGATCCTCGGGCGACGGACGTCATGAGTTTTGACCTGCGCGACCATCCGCGCGATGGCGAGCTCGAGGGCGAGATCGTCATATCCGCCGAGACCGCCGCCCGGCAGGCCCGGGCGCTGGGCCTGAGGATCGACCAGGAAGTGTTGCGTTACGTCGTTCACGGTGTATTGCATCTGCTCGGCCACGATGATAAAACTGCCTCCCAACGCAGGCGGATGCGGCGGCAGGAGAATGCTGTCCTGTCTCGGCTGGCCGATCGGCCTGACTCCGCCTGTCGCCTCGCACCGCGAGAAGGAAGGGTGTAGCCAACGTGCCCGACTCGGAACTGTTCATCGGGCTGGGACTTGCCGTCCTGGCCACCTTGAGCACGACTGCGAACGTCGCTCTCCGGCATTTCTCTCGCGTGCAGCTCGCCGAGCGACTGGAGAGAAGCGGGAGGGCGTCACTGCTGGATCGACTGACCGAGTGCCGCGACGATCTCATCTTCTCCACCTCGGTTGTCCGCATCTGTTCGATTCTCGGGCTGGTTCTGCTGATCGCCCATGCCTTCGGCTTTGGCCCGACCGCTCACGCGAGGGCCGGCTACATCACAGTCTTCACCCTCTCTGTTCTGGTGGTCTTGATTCTGGGTGTTGCCTTGCCCCACGCGTGGGCGCGGTACGCCGGTGACGGGTATCTGGCCGCGACCCTGCCGGCACTGCTGCTTCTGCGCATGCTCCTCTTTCCCTTCCTGGCCATCCAGCGTCTGTTCAACGGCCTGGTCCGCCGCCTGGCGGGTGTTCCGCTTGCCGACGAAGAGGAAGCCGAGGCCGACCAGATCGAGCAGCAGATCCTGGGGGCAGTCAGCGAGGGCGAACTGGCAGGTGCGGTTCACGAAGAGGACGCCGAGATGATCCAGTCGGTGATGGGTCTTCGCGACAAGCACGTTGCCCAGATCATGACTCCCCGGACCGAAATGGTGGCCTTGCCGGCCAGCATCACGCTGGACGAGGCCAAGGAGTTCATCGCCCGCGAAGGGCACTCGCGCATCCCCATTTACGGCGACAGCCTCGACGACGTACGGGGGGTGTTGTACGCCAAGGATCTGCTCATGTTCACCGATCGCGACGAGTTCGAGCCGCTCGAGGCGATGCGGAAGGTACCCTTTGTGCCCGAGACCAAGCGCATCCCCGACCTGTTGACCGAGCTGCGCGAGAAGAAGGTCCACCTGGCCATTGTCGTTGACGAGTATGGCGGGACCGCCGGCCTGGTGACGATCGAGGACATCATCGAGGAGATCGTGGGTGACATCGCCGACGAGTATGAGAACCCTGCGCCCGAGAGCATTCGCCGCATCGACGACAAAACGGTGGAAGTCGATGCTCGGGTACACATTGACGAACTGAACCACGAACTCGGCATCGAACTGCCCGAGGACAGGGACTACGACACGGTCGGCGGCTTCCTGTTCAGCGAGATGGGCAAGATCCCGGCAGCGGGCGAAGAACTGAGCTACCGCAACATCCGGTTCAGCGTCCTGGACGCCGAAGAGCGGAAGATCAACCGCTTGCGCATCCAGGTCGTGTCGGACGAGCCCGCTCACTGACGGCGGATACGCGGCCCCTCTCCGCGAGAAAGGACACGCCTGATGAATATGATGCTCAGCGAACACGAGCGGCGAGTGATTGGCGTCCTCCTGGAGAAGTCGATGGCCCAGCCGGAATACTACCCCATGACGGCCCACGCCGTCGTCGCCGCGTGTAACCAACGCAACAATCGCGATCCGATCATGGAGCTGGACGAGGTGGCGGTCAGTGCCACGCTGGATGCTCTTCGAAAGCGCGGCCTGGTCGAGCAGATCCTGCCTGCCCCGGGAGCGCGAACCGACCGCTTCAAGCACAAGATCGACGTCTGCTTTGGCTGGGGACCGCGGGAGCGGGCGATTGTGGCCGAGCTCTTGCTCCGGGGACCGCAGACTCCGGGTGAGCTGCGTTCGCGCGGGTCGCGGCTTGTGGCCTTCGAGGATCTCGATGCCATCCATACCGTTCTGGAGGCCTTGCGGACCTGCGAACCCCCGGTTGTCGCGCCCCTGCCTCGTGAGCCGGGGCAGTCCGCCATCCGCTTCACCCACCTGTTCTACCCGGAGGGTGAGCAACCGACGGTGGCCCATGTCGTCACCACTGCCGGGCGGTGTGAGAGTTGTGCACCACCGGGGCTGGTGCGGCCTTCTGTGGAGCGGGCAGCCGGAGCGACGTCGCCCGGTGGGGGCGACCTTGCCCGACTCGAGGCCGAGTTGGCGGAATGGCGCAGCTATCTGCTGGAGCTCGCGCGGCGGGTTGAGGCCCTGGAGGCTGGCCGGAACTCGTGACCGGGCGAGGCGGCCTCTCGGGCCGGCGGCGAGAGCTAGCATTTTCCGTGCCATTCTCGAGCGCCACGCTCCAGGTACACGATTAAATGGAGCATTTTCCCTGCTTTTCCTCAAGATTTCGGTTTGAAACCGACGATCATGCCCTTTGGCCTGGGCGCGTCGAGGACCGACCAGGGACTTGGAGGTGTGGAGTTCATGCTGATGGCGGAGTCGCCTGTCGGCCTGGACCGAGGAGCAGAGTCTTGTTCGCCGATGCAGACATCCCGCCGGCCGCCCCAGAATCACAGGATTCCGTCGTCATTTCTCTTGAGGAGTTCACGCGGCTCTTGGCGCTCATGCAGACCATGACCAGCACGATCGTTGAGCTGTACGTTTGGATGGCCACCGCTGGCCAGCGTGTTGATGCCGATCGCCGTTGAGTTGTTACCCCAATACCGAGCCGGTACAATGACGCTCGCCTGTGATGCATGGAGGCGATTTGCCGCAATGCACGCAGGCGAGCCGTGATGCGCGGGGGCGATTAGCTCAGTTGGCTAGAGCGTCTCGCTTACACCGAGAAGGTCACTGGTTCGAGTCCGGTATCGCCCAATGCCCCCACGTGACGCCAAGCGCCGGCGCCTGCATTGTCCCCCCAAGCACAGGACCGCCCAGAGACGGACGGCCCTGCGGTCACGTCCTGACTTGGTGCCTCGCTTCGATGACCGGCAGTGGCCCATTGATCATGCAAGCCGCCTCTTCTTCACCCAGCCGACCAGACCAAGGCCAATCACGGCGAGCCCAGCTGCCGCCGGGGCGGGGATAACCGTGCGGGCAAGCGGCACATAGGTCCACATCCCGTGGTCGGCGACGGCAAACGAATCGTAGGCGTAGGCCGCGCCGTACCAGTCCATGTACTGGCCGATGTCCACTTCGGCTGACAGGCCTTCGAGCATCGAGGCATAGACGGTGCCGCCCCAGATATCATGAGCCCCGTCAAGACCGCCTCCCATGATGAACTTCCCATGGGTCTCCAGGTAGATAAGGCCGGCCAACGACGGCGCCTGGTCGATCTTCACGAAGTCGCCGCCCGTTCCGGTGCCCTTGACCCAGAGCGTCTGACGTCCGGCAAAATCCGCGTCGTCAACGACGTAGATGCTGACAGGGCCGCCGGACGTGTCGATTTTCAGATTAAAGCCTCCTTGAGTGGCAATCGAGTCAAAGTAGTAGTCGCCCGATGACAAGATCACCGATTGGTTCTGAGAGGAGGTTTTCAGCGCGCCGTACGTACCGGGGGCGAGTGTCAGAGACTGACCTTGGCCGGTAGGTACCGTCTGGTCCGCGCCGCCGGCCGTGAAGCTGGTGGCCGCCGGCATGTTGATGAGCCCAAACGTCTTCGAAGAGGGAGTCGACACCGACCCCTCGACGATCGAGGTGGAGGGGAAGTAGCTGGTTGTGTACTGCACGTTGCCACCGATGCCGCCGACCTGCCGTATGCCCGTGAGCTGTCCCAAGGTGACAGAATTCCCGTACAAATTGCCGTAGATGTTTGCTCCCCCACCGATACTCGCAGCGGCGTTGGCCACAACCTCGCGCAGCGGCCCGGACGAACTGCCGACAGCGAGATCCTGGCCAAACCTCAAGTCGCCACCGGCGTAGGCCGAGCCGTTGAGCTGTGCGGGATAGCCCGGCAGCGGATTCCCTTGCTGGAAGAGATCCTGGTTGCTGCCGATATTCCCGGTGATGGCGGTGTGTCCGCCGATTGAGGTCTCGTCGCCGCCAGAGGGGGTCAAACCGCCGCCTGAGAAGATCACGAAGTCGGACAAGGGGGACGACGCAACGCTGCCCATGTCCGCCAATCCTGTTTCTGCAGCCGCCAGCCCCCACACCACGATTAGAAAGCCTATTCGCTTCATCACTTCTTCCTCCATCAAGGGACAAGCCCGGTTTCTGGACATTTGCCCAACACCGCACGGTCAACGCCCAACCGCATTGCGGATATGTCAGATACAAAGCAACTGACACCGACGTGGCATTGGATCCTCCGCGGATCCACCCCTGAAAAGCGAGGAATCGGTCTCGAAGTGGGATCGACAGCACGCCCTGGAGATGCATGATCTCACTTGATGCATCTCACGGCCGCCGGCCACCACAGGACTTCCCCGCCATCCAAACCACTTGCAGCCGCCGTGGACGATTTCAGTATAGCCCCCGCCCCGGCGATTTCCAGCATGTTCCTTCACTTGCAGCGCGTTCATGGGTGACAGACGGCCTTCTCCGCCCCTTCGCGTTGGTTTTCCACCACCGCCGCGGCGGCCACTCAAAGGCGTAACCCCGCTCTTGGAAGACACTTATGAAAGCGAAGTGCAGGAGGTGTGGGAGGCCGTTACTTGCGACCGTGGAAATGAGTCTGTGAGCGTCTCCGTGCCAGTCTCGAGGATACCTCTCTCTAGAGAATGGCAGGTGAGTCGCTATCCGGGTCCTATCCTCTTGCAGGCCCCTTTCGTTTCCTCGTTTCGCAGGTTGCTTGGCGCAGTCGCCTTATCTTCGCCCAATTCAGTGATATGCGCCAGTCAACGCATTACCTCATGCGTGGGCCCAGGGGTTTCTGCTCCGCCAGGGGAATCGAAACGGAGACACGACCCGATTGTGAACGAACTGCGTCCCCGTTCTGACCTCCACACCGGAAAGCCCGCTTATGTCCAGCCCCCAGGTGTACTGGGAGAGGATGCTGTTGGTCGCTTTGGCGTTCAGGACCTCGACCATGTTCCAGCCGGCGTCAACGAACAGCTGATCGGTCAGTTCCTGCCAGGCGTTATTCAGCGATTCCGCAACTGACTCTTTCCTGCACACGTAACCCCAGCTCATGACAAGCATTGATGGACTCGGCAGGGGTGCCGAGCAGATTCGCATTCATTTTGGGCTTGACAAACCGGCCGGTG